>JAABUS010004301.1_pt1 | contig 20826 bp, 27 predicted proteins | sample 5560161 | NCBI WGS metagenome assembly JAABUS01 (sample SAMN10711885, study PRJNA513376) | rock metagenome | isolation source: Antarctica rocks | place: Antarctica: Victoria Land, Trio Nunatak nord | collected 2016-01-04
GCACCAGGAAGGCGATGCTGCGAACGCTGCCGTCTGCGATGTGGTCGAGGAGCTCGCGGTACCCGGGGGTGCTGCGCTGGTCGATGAAGGTCAGCGCGTCGGGAAAGACCGAGAGCCGATCGGCGCCGAGCGCCACCACGAGCTCGTCGTAGCGCTGGTCGCCGGCATCGGTGACGGCAAGGCGCCGGTCGACGTCCACGCTGCGCAGGCGACCCAGAGCGAACGTCGCGCCGTGCTGCTCGCAGAGGGCGGCTGCCGAGTAGCGTCGGACCGCCCCCAGCTCGAAGGGCTCGGCGACCGACAGGGGCCGGTAGACGAGCTCCTCGTCCGCGGAGAGCACGGTGACCTCGACCTGGTCGCGCGCGAGATCGCGCAGGGCGAGCATGAGCTCGAGGCCGGCAACGCCGCCGCCGGCGATGAGCACTTGCCGGCGCTTGGGTGCGGGATCGAAGGACACGACGGCGGCGGAGATCCTACCCGGACACGATCTCGCGGTCATCGGCGTCCTGATCGTCCTTGGGCAGCAGCTCACCGGCCGCATCGCGGCCGCCACGTCGTCCAGGCGCCGGCAAGACCCGGCAGGGAAGCTGACCCGGGAAGCTTTCCCTCCACCGCTTCGAGCGTGCTGAGCTTCGCCGGATCAACGGATCAGCCGGCGCACGAGCAGCCCGGGAACGGCGACGACCAGGAAGACCACGAGGAAGGTCAGTGCGGCGCCCGCCGTCACCGATCCGAACGGCGTCCACGGTGAGGCGCCCACCACGATTTGCGCCGCGCTGCGTTCGTCCGCGCGCACGCGGATCTTGTACCGGCCGGCCTCGGGGACGTCGACGCGGGCAAAGGGCTCGTGCCCGCGATCACCGCTGCTGCTCGAGAACAGCCAGCCCGGCACCGAGGCGACCGGCAGGTCCTTTCCGCCGCCCTCCGGCGTGACCCGGACCCGCAGGCCGGCGGGAGCGTCGGCCAGCGTCCGCGTGTCTCCTCCACCCTGCATGAGATCGTCGTGATCGAGGGGGATTCGGCCGGCGGGCAGCGCGATGGTCTGGGCGCCCGGGACACCGATCCGACCGTAGCGGTCGGCGTCGTGGGGGAAGCCGCCGAAAACGCTCCACGCGTAGGCAACGGCAATGCCGAGCAGCACGCCCAGCCCGACGGTGCACGAGCCAATTCAGAAGCCGAGCCCCAGCCCCGGCGGGGCTCCGCGAGCCCGGTAGCGGGGCGGCGTTCGGTACGGATCGGGGGCTCGACGGGGAGCCCGAGCCAGAAGAGCAGCCTCCTCACGATGCGGCTACCGGGCTCCCGATCGCCGCGATCCCCGTCTCCTGCGCCGTGACGACGGCGCGCTGGAGCAGGTCCATCGAATGCAAGCCCCTGGGAACACTGAGGCGATTCCAAATCCAGGCGATGCCGTCGACCACGGCGCACCACTGTTCCGTCTTTGCGTAGAAACCGCCGCCGGGCGGAGTCGGCGGGCTGCCCGGCGCGGCGGGGAAGAGCACGGCTCCGCGGGTGGACTCGGGCACGCGTGTGTCGTGGAAGGCGAGGCGAACGGGCCCGGAGAGGTCCCCGCCAAGCCGGCCGCGCAGGACCCCCATCGCCCTGCCGGGCACGGGACTCCGCCCGTAGGCCAGGTGATAGGCGGCGGGGTCTTCGAGCACCATGTTGAACTCCGCGGCGGCCTGGCGGAATGCGTCCCACCAGGCGCGCGAGAAAAAGGTCGAACGGATTCGCCGGCATGTAGCCCTGTTGTTCAGTCGACCGGAATCTCTTTGAGCTGGTTCTGCAGCATGCCGAAGGCGCCGCCGGGAAGCACGCCGTCCATGCTGTTGAAGCAGTACTCCGGGTGCGAGGGGCACGCGTGGGAGAAGTTCGGCGGCGCCTCGCGCCCGATGAAGCGCAGGTCTCGCGACGCCGCGTAGCCGGAGAGGTCGAAGCTGGGCTCGCCGTACTTGGCGTCGGCCGTGTCCTCGGAGGTGAATGCGGCTCGCTTGTAGTTGTTCATGGAACAACTCTGCCTGGGCGCTGCCCCCGACCGCAAGAGGGGCACGAAGCGGGATACGGGAATCGAAAGGGTCGAATACCGCTCTACAGAGCCATATTCAGCGCTGCCAGGTTATGCAGCTTCACTGAGATGCGCTGAGATTCTCTCAGGTTGGTACCCGATTGGTACCCGGGTGGCGGGACCGGCCTGGAACGCCCGGCCGACCCACTCGGCCTCGTGCGGGTTGGGCGCATAGTGCGCGTAGCGCTGCGTCGTCGCGATGTCAGCGTGACCCATCCACGCCTGCACCGTGCGCATCGGGACGCCGGCGCTCGCCATCGTGGTCCCGAACGTGTGGCGCAGCTCGTGAAACGTCATCGTGGCGTCGAGCCCGGCCGCCTCGAGCGCCTTGCGGTACCGGCGCAGCAACTGAGGCTTTGCCAGTGGCCGGCCGGTCAACGGATCGCCGAACACGAGCTGGTCCTCGACGGGCTCGCCGGTCGCCTGCCACCATCGCTGGAGCTCGCCCGCGAGGTCGTCGGCGAGCGGAACCGACCGCTTGGACGTGTCGGACTTCGGCGCGACGTACTCGCCGAGCACGTAGTTGTCGACGACCCGGACGCGGCCGGCGTGCCAGTCGACGTCGCGCCATCGCAACGCGAGCAGCTCGCCCTGCCGTAGCCCGGTCATCGCGGCGGCCAGGACCACCGCACGGTCGACCTCAGCGCGCGGGCCGGCTGGCACACGATCGATCGTCAGCCGCAACTCGTCGGGGGTCAGGAACCGCAGCCGGCCGGGCGGGGCCTTCGGCAACGTCACCGCACGGCACGGGTTGGTCGTCGCCCACCGGCGGTCGGCGTGCATCGCGTGGCTGTAGATCGCCGAGAGCCCGGCGATCGCGTGCCGAATCGTGGCCGGCCCGACGCCTCCCCGCTTCCGCCGCGCCGACCCGGTTCGCATAGCGGCCATGAGCCCGCGGACGTCCTCGGGCGTGACCGCGTCGAGCGCGCGCCCGCCGAGCTGCGGCACGAGCCACACGCGCAGGATCGACTCCACGCCCTTGATCGACGACGGCTTGCGGCCAGCTTCCCGCATGTTGGAGACATACCGGCGGCCGGCCTCCTCGATGTCGATGCGATCGGTGAGCGGCGCGGCCGAGGCGGCGGCACCGATCAGTCGGCGCAGCTCCTCCTCGGCCTGCGCCCGGGTCAGCCCGTCGCGCTCACCGGGGCGTCGCCTCGGGCCGATCCGGCGCTTGACCTGGCGGCCGTTCACCCGCCACTTGCCGTGCCACGTGTCGCGGCCGTTGCCGTCGCGGCGGACGATGAGCGAGCCGGTGCCGTAGGAGCGGCGGGCCATCATGCCGCCACCTCGGCCTCGAGGGGCTCGGGGTCCTCGGGCAGCAGCTCTTCCCACTGCAAGTACCGGTGATAGTTGAGCGCCGCGTTGAGCGCGTCGCGGCAGCTCGCGCGCCAGTCCGCGGTTCCCAGCTTCACCTCGCCCGGGTAGGTGTCCGTGTCGTTCGGCCGCGGAACCACGACCGGGAGCGTGGTCGTCGTCATCTCCACCTGCCCGCGCGGGTGCCACTCGCCGCCGATCGGCGAGTCGATCATGAAGTCCTCGAGCGGCCTCGGATCAAAGACGAGTTCCCCGTGGACCTTGGCGGGGTCGGCGGAGGCCTCGGCGAGCGCCTCGGCCGCGCGGTGCATCGCGTCAGACCCGCGGGCGACCAGTTCGCGGATCCGCTCGGCGTACCGCTCGAGCTCGTCGGCGCTTTGGTCGAGGGCGGTCATGTCCCAGACCTCTTGGCGTTGCAGCATGTCCTGAACGCCGCGGCGCATGGACGTCTGGATCTCCTTCCACGCGTCCCTGATCTCGTCATGACGGGTGGCTGTGGTGGTGCTCATGCGGCTCCTCCTTGGTCGTGTGACGCCGAGGGAGAGCCTTCGCTGCGAGGGAGCACGGTGCCCGATGGGGCGGGTAGCGTGCGAGTCGCGGCTGAGCTTCACCTCAGTCGCCACGCCCCCGGGCCGCTCAAACGGTCGCGGGGGCACTTGTATGGTCGCGCGACCCTACCACGGCTCCATGCGGACGGCTAGGAGGGTTTGGCGAAACTCGGGATCGCGCTCTACAGGCGGGATCGCGGGCTTACGATGGGGGCCAGTACCCCTCGATTCGGGCGGGTTTACCCCACGCGCTTGGCTGCACGGCATAGGGTCCGAATCATGGATCCCATGCTCCTTCGCATCTACCAACAGCAGGTCGAGTACTGCTGCCGTGCCGTACTCTTCGGCTTGGAAGATATCCAGAGCGTCGGAGCTGCGGACAACGGAAGGCTCTGGTACGGCGCGCAGAACCTGATCACCGGCGCTGGCAACGCGTCCAAGACCCTCTGGGGCATTGGAAACTCGACCCAACGAAAACGCCGCTACGCCGAGCGCAAGCCACTGCGCGACAGCCTCAGCGTGGACGACGACTCTCCCCTTCGCGATATCAAAATCCGAAACGACTACGAGCACTTGGATGAGAGAATCGAACGATGGTGGGATGAATCGCCCAACCGGAACTTTATCGGAGCGATGATCGGTCCAAGAGGCGCGGTCGGCGGGGACAGCATCACCGAGATCGACACGTTGCGCTGGCTCGACCCCGAGAGCGGCGACGTCATCTTTTGGGGAAACCAACTGCATATTCCGGCCGTGGTCCGAGAGGCGCAGCGCATTCTTTCCATCGCAGACGCGGAGAGCCGCAAGCCTCACCGGGAAGCCCCCAGCACGTCCGGTGGTGGGCAGTAGCAGCGCCCACCATGCGGCCACTCCAAGCAGCACCGCTCGGCGTGGTTCGCATCCCACTGCTCCCACAACTCCGCCCGGAGTGCGGCGTTTTCCTTCGTCAGCCGCCGCTCGATGTCATGCACGTCCAAGGCGCTGGGTTTGTTCCCATGTACGTCTGAGTCGGACCTTGGATTCATGGCCGGTTCCGTCCGACCCAACTAGGGGCGCGGTCTTCGGCCACGACGTCCGGGCAGCCGGGCTCTGCACAGACGGTCAGGGTCATCGCTTCCGCTGGCTCAACGGAGCGGTGGAAGGTGGGAGATGACCACGCGAAGCTCGCTCGGTGAGAGCAGCCGGCGCGGCCAGGCGTTCACGACGGGCGCGGGGATGCACCACTGGCGATCGCGCCGTGGGTCGTCGACGCCGCCTACCTCGACACTCTGCCGGGGGACGTCGACGTCGCGATCACGCCGGAGTTCGTTGACGCGGCCGTGGTCCACGAGCTGTTGCATCTGATCACCCGCGACCTGGTGTTCACCGTTCACGAGGCGCTCAACGGACGCATCGAGCCGTCGACGCTCGAGCTCGTCGGCGTGATGGCTCCACCGCGCCGAAGAGCAATCGATCGACCGCCTGGCGACCGCACTGGTCCGCGCCTGGCACCGGGAGAAGACGTCGTGAACATCACGTGCCGCATGGACCGCTGGCTCGCGCCGCCGGGAACGATCGTCGAGGTGGAGGACATGGGGCCAGGCGGACGGGAAGTGGCTCGTCACTACACGCAGCCGCGACCTGTTCAGCACGCAAGGGTCGGTGACGCTGAAGAAGCCGATCCGGGAGCTGCCCGAGCCAGGCGCCCGAGGTCGTCGAGAGCCAGGTTTCGGTCAGCTCGCCGGCGCACCGCGCGGTCGTGGAAGTCGGAGCGGCGGATCTGCATCATCACGCCGGTCGCGAGCTCGGACGAGACCTCGAGCTCGATGCGCCACCCCGCGAGGCCCAGGCGCGGAAGCCACTCGGCGACCGCAGCGACGACATTTTCGACCGGGGTTCCCTCGTGGCGAAGGGCGCCAGCGCCGATGAAGTGACGCCCGCGCGGCGAGCGCTCGAGCTGAGCGGCCATCACGCCGCGTCGCCCGCGGGCACCCAGCGGCGCTCACTACCCGAGAACCTTCGCGGCTCGGCCGGTTGCTCGGGCTTGGGCGGCGGCTCGCCCAGCACACGCAACGCGGCGAATGCGGCCACCACGGGAACCGCCTCGCCCGCTGGGGTTCGGAGGGAAGGGAGACTGGCGAGAAAGCGCTGTGGATTCCAGTGAAACTGCCCGGGAAAGCGCTCGAGCCACGCGACGAGCGCGTGCGCCTCGGCGAGCTCCTCATGACTCGAGACGAGCTGGTCGACCGCCTCGCGCATCTTGGCGCGCGCTTCGTCGCGTTGCTTCTCGAGCGACGAGAGCCATTCGGCACGGTGCCGCTCGACCGCGTCGACCAGGTCGGTTCGCGCCGCGGCGACGGCGACCGCGAGCGCCTCCTCGCGACGGCGGGTCTTGAGAATCTCGCGGTCCGCGGCCTCAGTGGCAGCCTGGCCGGGATCGGGCTTGCCGGCGCGGAGCGCGTCGGCGAAGGCGCGACGGTCGACCTCGACGGCCTCGCGCCGGCCGTGCTCGAGGTCGTGCGCCGCGCTGCTCGCGGCCTGGTGGTCGCCGACCAGGCGCGAGTACTCCGCGGCGGCCGCGCGGACCTTCTTGTTGCTGATCGTCGGCGGCAGCTCGAGCGGCCGCTGGTGTGGGTCAGTCATTTTCGTCGGTCCCTTCGATTGGAGGTAGCGCCCGGGTCACGAGCGCGTTTAGGTGGGCCCGCTGCTGCTCGTCGGCGCAGCCGGCCCACATCTGATCGACAGTCAACTCGGGCGTGTCGAGCTCGGCGGCCATCACAAGGAGCTTGGACCGCCACCCGACGAGCGCATCGACGCGGTCGAGCGCGCGGGCGGCGTCCTCCCGCGCAGCCGCGAGGTGACCCTCGACGTGTTCGATCACGCCGGTCATTGCCAAGGGCTCCCGTCGCGGTCGAGTTGGGCGGCGCGGTCGAACCGCTCGCGCCCGCGCTGCTCGCGACTCGCTCTGATCAAGCCGTCCATGCCCGGCGCCGGCCCGGGCGGCGTTTCGCGCGCGCCGCCATCGAAACTGATCGGAGGCGGGGCGCCGCGCGCCTCGGCGATGTCGCGCGCGAAGCGTGCCGCGTCAGCCTCGAGCTCCTCGCGGGTCGTGCCGGTCAGCCGGTGCGCGTGCTCCTCGATGCCGCGCGCCGCGGCGACCTCGCGACGCAGCGCGTCAGGTTCCCCCGTCGGCTCCGGCGGCGCCTGCTGCTGGCGCCCGTAGATCGCCTCGTTCATCCATGCGCGCTGCTCAGCCTGCCGGCGCGCGAGTAGCTCTCTGAGGACCTCATTCATGTCGGTCATTTCGGGGGCCTTTCTGCTTTTAGAGGAAGACAACGGCCTTGGACTTTGGCCGGGCCGAGATGGCGACGGCGTGCGCGATCGACAGCGCGCGGAGCGCGTCGTTTGGCTTGCGCGGCCCGCGGCTCGGGCGGTCGAAGCGAAACCGCTCGCCGCCGAGCGGCTTCTCGACCGCATTCAGGACGTGGGCGCGTAGCGTGCGGTCGCCGTCGTGAACGATCGCCTTGCGGCGGATCGCCTCCATCAGCTGCGCGTCCGCCTTCGCGATCGGCGAGCTGTCCTGCGAGTGCTCGACGAACGTCAGACGGTGCTCGCGCTCGAGCTGCTGCACCATCTGCTGTCCGCCGGCCGCGGGGTCATAGACGATCGCCTCGACGCGGTAGCGATCGGCGAGCTCGAGCAGCCGGCCGACGATGAGCCGGTCGTCGAGCAGCGACCCGTCACCGGGCGGCTGCAGGACGGTCACGTCGGCGACAACGCGGCGGTCCTCGCGCTCAAGCCACACCGGCACGAGCGCGGTCGTGTCGATCTTCCAGCCCAAGTCGAGCCCGACCCACACGGGCGAGCCCGGCGGGATCGTCAGACCGGCCTCGGCGAGCGCGTCCCACTCGCCAGGTTGGATCGCCGTGCTCTCGCCGCGGACCCACACGCCGCACGCGAACCGCGCCCACCCCCAGGGTGTCATCGACGGCGAGTCGTGGCGACGGCGCAACGCGTCCTCGGTCTGCCAGCTCGCGGGGTTCGCGCGCTTGACGACAGCCATGTCGTCGCGGTCCTCGCCATCGTCGAGCGCCCACTCATGCATCGCGTAGGCGCCATCGGCCGAGCGGCAGTAGCGGTAGGCGCCGTCGCGCTTCACGGTCGCGAGCTGGTAGGCGGCCTGGCGCATCACACCCAGCGCAGACTCCTCGTCATCACCGGCGGTCGAGATGGTGAGCATCTGCCCGCCGCGCGGGCCCAGCCCGTCGCGCAGGACGCCGTAGAGCTCGGCTGACTTGTGGCGGTGCAACTCATCAACGATCGCCAAGTCGCCCAACCAGCCGTCCGCCGTGTCGACGTCGGCAGCGAGCACGCGAATCGCGCCGGCGTCACGACGTGACCGCAACTCGCGCATCGTCGGGCGCACCCGCTCGCGCAGCCACGCCGACCGGCGCACGAACCCCGCCGCCTGGCCGAACAAGATGCCCGCCTGGTCACGCGACGCCGCCGCGATCACGATGTCAGCGTCCGCGAGCGTCACGAGCCGGAAGAGGGCAAGGCCCGCCATCAGCGTGCTCTTCCCCGACTTCTTCGGGACCAAGGTCAGCGTCTCGGTGGCGCCGGCGAAGTAGTCGGCCAGCATCGTGAGCTGGAACTCCTCGAGGATCAACGGCTCGCCGTTCTCGACGGTCAGGTGGCCGTTCGGGCCGCAGAATCCGTCGCGGAACAGGTCGAACTCAGACGGCACGGCGACGCCTCCTACCAGCCAGCTCGTCGAGCGCATCGACCGGCCGCTCCTCCTGGTCGCCACGACGCGACCGCAGCTCGCCCCACAGCTTCATCGCCTGCACGCTGCCGGCGCGCACCGCCCGGTCGAGATGAGCCTGGAACTCGTCGTCGTCCATCGGCTCGACCGCGGACGCCTCACGCGCCCCATCAACAGCCGCAGCGAACGCCGCGTGAGGCGTCCCCTCCTCGCGCCGGCCGCGTTGGAGCCAGCTCTTCACCGTGTGCGGCGAGATCCCGACGCGCGAGCATGCGTCCGGCAGCGAAGCTCCACCCCGGATCGCGGCCAACAGCTCCACCCGGACGGCCTCGGTGAACCGTGAGCGGCTCATCCCCCACCCCCCAGTTCAGGATCGGCGCGCGCAGCGAGCCCCCCAGATGCCGAATCCCCCGCTCGAGGGGGTCCCGGCCCTGGTCCCTTGCTGCGGTTGCAGGGTCGGCACGCGGCGACGAGATTGGATGCGGCGTTCTTCCCGCCGGCAACGACGGGGGTGATGTGGTCGACCTCGGTGGCGGGCTTGCCGCAGTACTGACAGCGGTATCCGTCGCGGGTGAGGACGCGGACGCGGAGTGCTCGCCATCCGGGCTGTCGGGTGGCGATGCTGGATGGTCCTCGGTGCGGCTCGGGCTTGTGGGCTGCGCAGTAGGCCTCGGGTCCTGGTGCGGCGCAAGTGCGGCAGGCGTAGAGCAGGGTCATCGCTCGGGCTCCAGCCCGTCGCCGACGCCCGCCGCCGACATGGAGACGGCGGGCGGCCGGCGCGGGTCCTCACCGCGTACCCGTGTTCCGCGGTGAAGGTTGGCGACGGGGCCGCGCATCCTGGCGCGGCACCATTGCTCGAGGTCGTCGGCGTCGAAGCGGACGTAGCGGCCGAGGCGGCAGTGCGGGATGCGGTCAGCGCGCGCTTCGGCGAGCACCCAGGTGGGGGGGACGCCGAGGAGCTCGCCGGCCTGCTGGGCGGTCAGGAGGGGAGCGGTCATGTCGCACCCTTCACGCTCATGCCCTCGCTCCCCCTTAAGGGGGAGAGCGGGGCTGTTGAGCTGTCCGTGTAGTGCGTGAAGGGTGCGTGTAGCGTCGCGTGATACGGCGCAGAGCCAAATCGCGCTTGGGCCGACCAGTGGCGTGAAGGCTTCACGCTTGGCATCACGCGCTTCACGCTGCCCTCCGCTCGACGGGGCGGAAGTGCACCGGATCTTTCGACCGTTCACCCTCGACGCGGACCGCCTGGCCGCGGGCGACGAGGTCGCCCAGTCGTCGTCTCGCTCGCTCGATCTGGTTGCGGTCGGGGTCGGCGACGGTGAACAGTCGGCGAGCTGCGTCGGCCGCGGTGATCCCCCCGTTGGTTGCGGCGGCAACGATCGCTTGGAGGTCGACGGGTTCGTGCAACCGGCTCTGCCCGGTGAGGTGGTCGTGGACGACGGCGAGCGGGCCGATCTCGAGCGCCGGCTGCTTCAGGTGGGTGAGCTCGACGATCGGGTCGCCCGGCTGGCCCCAGAGCAGGAGGACGCTGCCGGCGCCCGCGGTGATCCACCCCGAGCCGTACACGTCGGCGAGCGTGGTGGGCTTCTTGTTCTCGCCCGTCGCCTTGCGCTGGTGGTGGAGCGCGAGCACTTCGATGTCCTGCGCGATGACGTGCTGGAAGATGAGGTTGACGGCGCTGCCGACGTCGTCTTGGGAGAGCGGCATGGCGATGTCCTTGAGCGAGTCGATGACGACTGTGCCGACGCCGTGGAGGGAGAGCCACGCGGCGAGCGTGGCGGGCTCCTTGACGGGGGAGAAGGGCAGCGGCCCGGACCACACGAGGAGGCTCGCTGAGAGCCGGTGCTTGTCCTTCGCGGTGACCATCCGACGGAATGAGCGCGCGATCTGTCGTGGCCGGTCAGCGGCGACGTAGAGCGTCCGGCGGTCGTCGGGGGCAACGATCATGCCGAGCACGGAGAGGTCGTCAGCGACGCCGCAGCGTGCGAGGGCGAGCTGTTGAGCAAGCGTGCTCTTGCCGACGCCGGGCGGGCCCGCGAGGATGAGCGGCTCACCCTTGGACCATGCGACCTGGTCGCCGCTGCCCCATATCGCGGGGACGTTCTCGGGCGCCTCGAGGATGAACGTCGCGCCGTCGATCGGCGTGCGGACGTTCATGCCGCATCCGGGCCTTCCTCGACCAGGCATGGGCGGCCCCAGCCATCCTGCTCGAGGCGCACGCCGTCGAGACCGGCCACGAGCACATCGACGGCGTGCTCTACAGCCTGGCGGCGCCAGCCAGCAGCGGCGGCGATCGAGAAGAGGTCGGCCAGGGTGAGGATCGAATCGCCGCGAGCGCGGATCAGCGCGGCGAGCTGCCGCCCGCGGAAGGCGCCCATGACGATGCTGGTGCGGCGGTGCCCGCCGGGTGACCTATCCTGAGCCATACCGCCCGTCCTGCTCGGGCGTCTTCGCGGAGGGCCCGTTGCCGGCGGGCCTTCCGTTCGTTGTGGGGAGGATCGCGGCGGGCTCGACGCCGAGCGCGGCGGATAGAAGCAAGACGCTCGAGCGCTGAGGCGTGACCCTCCCCGCCTCGATTCTGTAGACGGTCATCGAGCTGAGCCCAGCACGGACGCCCAGAGCCTCGCGAGACAAGCCGCGGTCATGCCGAAGCTGAGCGAGCGGCGTCCGCACCGCAAGCGAAGATTCGGACAGGTGGTGCGCCATTCGCGACAGAGTGCCGAGCGCACGTCCCCTTCACTTGGGACTTTTGACCGCGACGGCAACGCGCGGGCCGCGTGTGTACGGATGGGTGCGGCCCAGACACTCGCGTCAACGCTCGCCAGTGATCCGTCCTGGCTGGACCGCGTTCTCCCAGTCCGACGCGCCGGCTCGCCGGGTTCGGTCGCCGAGCCGGAGGACGTCGCACTCGAGGTCGTCCGCGAGTGGTACCTCCCGCGCAACGTCGGCGAGCAACGTCGACAGATCATCGCGCAGCTACTGCTGAGGGCGGCCCAGTACCCGACCGGCCGCCGCCATCGAGAATGGACACGCATGGTCGGCGCCCATGCGTACTGGGAGTCGACGGCTACACCGCGAGCGTGGGTCCGCCGGGACTCCCTCTACTCGGCCGCTGTGGGCGCCCTAATGCTCGCTCACCGGGGGGCTGCCCGCTGCCCGCTGTGCGGGTCCACCCTGCCGGGGCTTCGCCAGACGTTTTCCGGCCCGGTTCGCGATCGGTGTGTCCGCCGTCTCTACTGCGATGGCTGCAACGAGGATCAGGCAGAGCGCACACGCGAGGTCGAATACGTCCGTGCCGCGCTCGACCTCGCGGGGCCCGCGATCCTCGGCGGGCCTCTCTGGAAGGGCCGCGGCGACCGCATGCAAACGCTGTAGGCGCCGCGATCACTCGCTCGATTTGGTACCACATTGGTACCGCGAGCCCGCTCCGAAACGCCCGATCCCCGCCTGTAGAGCGGGGATCGGTGAGAGCGGGATACGGGAATCGAACCCGTCTCTCCAGCTTGGGAAGCTGGCGTTCTACCGATGAACTAATCCCGCGCGGGCCGGAATTCTAGTCCCGGTAGGTTCGCTCGCTGGACATGGGTCGAAAACGGGCACCACCTACCCTAGGAACGATGCGCCGAACGGCTGTCCCCGCCGTCGTGATCGCCGCCGCGGCGGCGCTCGTCGGGCTGCTCGTCTACGGCGTCGCGAGCCGGGGCGCGAACACGACGATCGACGATGCGCTGGCGCGCGGCGAGCGCGTCGAGGCGCCCGACCGCCCCCTTCCTCTGCTGCACGGCGGCGGCGAGCGCTCGCTCTCTGACCTGCGGGGCAAGGTGGTAGTGGTGAACTTCTGGGCTTCCTGGTGCACGCCGTGCCGAGCCGAGGCGCCCGTGCTCGAGCGCACGCAGCGGCGCCTCGCCTCCGCGGGAGGGACCGTGCTGGGCGTCAACTACAAGGACACGACCAACGACGCGCTCGCCTTCGAGCGCGAATTCGGACTGAGCTATGAGAGCGTGCGCGACGCGGAGGGCGAGCTCGCGCGCGACTACGGCACGGTCGCCCTGCCCGAGACCTTCGTGCTCGACCGCAGCGGGCGGGTCGTCGCCAAGAGCCGGGGAACGGTGACCGATCGCTTCATGGACCGTGCGCTGGCGCCGCTGCTGGGAAGCGGGGCGCCGGGCGCAGCCGCGTCGCCGTCAGGCGGAGCAGCGCCGTCGGACAGAGCACCATCGCGCTCGGGCGGGAGCACGCCTTGAGCGGTAGAAGGGCGGTGACCGCCTTCGCCCTCGCGCTCATTGCGGCCCTCGCGCTGGCCGGCCCCGCCGGTGCGGCCGAGCCCCGCACGACGCTTCCCGACGTCGAGGACGAGGTGATGTGCGTGGTGTGCGGGACGCCGCTCAACCTGGCGCAGGCCCCGCAGGCCGACCGCGAGCGCGCGCTCATCCAGGGGCTGATCGACCGGGGCGCGACGAAGGAGCAGATCAAGCAGCGCCTCAAGGCCGAGTACGGCGAGACGGTGATCGCCCAGCCCGAGAAGGAGGGCTTCGGCCTCGCGGCCTACCTCGTCCCCCTCGCCGGCGCGGCGCTCGCGCTCGCGCTCCTGGCTGCGACGCTGCCGCGCTGGCTGCGTCGCCGTCGCGACGTGGCGGGGGCGCCGGAGCCCGCGTCCCCCACGCCCTCCCCCGCCGAGGCTCGGCGCCTCGACGAGGAGCTCGCCCGCTTCGAGGGCTGAGGACGCCGTGCCGCTCGCGTCGGCCGCCGACACCACGGTCCTGGCCGCCTTCGCGGTCGGTTTCGCGTCGTTCATCTCGCCCTGCGTCCTCCCGCTCGTCCCCGGCTACATCTCCGCGGTCTCGGGCGTGTCGGTGGTCGAGCTAAGCGAGGGCGAGCGCGGCCTTCGGCGGGTGCTCCTCCCCGCCGTCATCTTCTGCCTGAGCTTCACGATCGTCTTCGTCGCCCTCGGCATGACCGCGACCGGCCTTGGCTCGACGCTCGCCGATCATCGGGGAACGCTCGACAAGGTCGCCGGCGCGCTCATCGTGACCATGGGCGTGCTGTTCGTGCTCACCCCGTTCGTCCCCAAGCTCAACCGCGAGTGGCGCCCGGACGCGCTCATCAGCCGCGCCGGATCGGGGGGCCCGCTGATCGCCGGAGCGGCCTTCGCCGTGGCATGGACGCCGTGCGTGGGGCCGACGCTGGGGTCGATCCTCACCGCCGCGGCAACCCGCTCGTCGGTCGGCGAGGGCGGCGTCCTGCTCGCCTTCTACTCCGCCGGCCTGGCGGTGCCGTTCCTGCTCACCGCCATCGCCTTCGGGCGGGCCACGACCGCCTTCCGCTGGCTTCGCGACCGCTACCTCCTGGTCACCGGCATCGCCGGTGCGGTGCTCATCTTCATGGGCGTGCTCGTCTTCACGGGCGAGCTGACCCGGCTCAACAGCGAAGCCCAGAAGCTCCTGGCCGACCTGGGCCTGGATTTCATCTACTCGATCTGAACACCGCTACATCGACTCTGGAGCGTGCACGCCGAGCAGGTGCAGCGAGCGCGCAATCGTTCGCTGCGAGACCGCCGAGAGCGCGAGGCGGAAGGACTCGACGCCGGCCGGCTCTGCCCCCACCACGCGGCAGTCGCGGTAGAAGGCCGTGAAGTCCTGGGCAAGCTCGAGCGCGTAGGCGGCGATACGGTGCGGAGCGCGGCGCACAGCGGCCTCCTCGACCTCGGCCGGGAACGCCAGCAGACGCTTGACCAGCGTCCTCTCAGCCGGCTCGAGGGGGGCCTCGGGCGCCTCGTCGGCGTGCACCGGCGCGACCTGCCGCGCACCGGCCTTGTGGAGGATCGAGGCGATCCGCGCGTGCGCGTACTGGATGTAGAAGACGGGGTTCTCGCTCGACTGCTCGCGCGCGAGGTTGAGATCGAGGTCCACCGTCGTGTCGTGGGAGCGCTGAAGGAGGAAGAAGCGCGTCGCGTCGACGCCGATCTCGTCGACGAGGTCATCCAGGCTGATGAACTCGCCGCGGCGCTTGGACATCGCGGCCCGGCTGCCTCCCTCGAGGACGTTGACGAACTGCATGATGAGCAGCTCCAGCGCATCGGGGTCGCCGCCGAGCGCCTCGAAGGCGGCCTTCATCCGCGGGACGTAGCCGTGGTGATCGGCCCCGAGCACGTTGATGAGCCGGTCGAAGCCGCGCCCGCGCTTGTGCTCGTGGTAGGCGATGTCCGAGGCGAAGTAGGTGAGCTCGCCGGTGGATCGGCGAAGGACGCGGTCCTTGTCGTCGCCGAAGCTCGTCGTCCGCAGCCAGTCGGCGCCCTCGTGGCGGTAGAGGTGGCCGCTTCGCTCGAGCCCGGCCAGGAGCTCGGTGACCGTCCCTTCGTGCAGCCTGCGCTCCGAGAACCAGGCGTCGAAGTCGACCCGGTAGCGGTGAAGGGTCGTTCGGATGCGCGCCACCATGAGCTCGACGCCCTTCCGGGCAAGCTCGTCGGGATCGCCGTCCGCCACTCCCGGGATGCTCTCGGCGAGGTCGCGCACGTAGTCGCCCCGATAGCCGTCCTCGGGGACCTCCTCCCCGCGCGCACGCGCGCGAATCGACTCGCCAAGCTTTCGCACCTGGGTCCCGTAGTCGTTGACGTAGTACTCGCGCTCCACCGTGTGCCCGGAGAAGGCGAGCACCCGTGCGAGCGCGTCGCCGTAGGCCGCGTGGCGCCCGCCCGCCGCGGTGAGCGGGCCGGTGGGGTTGGCGGAGACGAACTCGACGAGGATGCGCTCGGGCCGCTCCGCGACGTTTCCTCCGAAGCCCTCGCCCGCTCCGAGCACGTGGACCAGCGCTTCGCGAAACCAGGTGTCGGCCAGGAAGAGGTTGAGGAACCCGGGGCCCGCGACCTCCACCCTCTCCAGGCGGCCGCCGAGATGCGCCCCCAATTGCGCGCCGAGGCGCTCGGCGATCGAGCGTGGCTGCTCCCCGAGCACCGGCGCGAGGAGCATCGCGGCGTTGGTCGAGTAGTCGCCGAACTCCGGCTTGGGCGGGCGCTCCAAGGTCGGGGCGGCCCGCAGGGCGCCGCCCGCGCCGCCCCGCAGCTGCGCGGAGGCATCCTCCACGGCGGCGCGCAGCTGGCCGAGGGGGTCGCCGTGGCTGGGCTCCGGACCGTCGGGGCCGGCGCTCCCGCCCCCCACTCGGGCCGCCTCCGGCCCGGTCACCGCGCCGCCGCCCCGGCCGGGGCGAACAGCGCCTCCAGCCGGTCCAACGTCCGCGGCGTTCCCAGCGCGACGAGCATGTCGCCCACCTGCAGGACGGTCTCGTCGGGCGGCTGGGTGACGACCGCTCCACCAGGCCGCCGGACAGCCACCACGATCGCCCCCCCGCGCACGTCGGCGACCGTCCGGCCCTCGCTCTGGCAGCCCGCGCCGACCTCGATCTCCTCCACTCGGTACTCGGGGGCGACGTCGACGATCCCGGTCACGTGTGGATGCAGCGCGAGCCGCGCCATCTCCGCGCCGCTGGACTTGTAGGGGGAGATCACCCGGTCGGCGCCGGCGCGTCGCAGCTTCTTCTCGGAGTCCTCGAGGCTCGCGCGGGCCACGATGGTCAGGTCGTTGCGCATCTCCCGGGCGGTCAGGGTGATGAAGATGTTCTCCGCGTCGGAGTCCACGCAGGCGATGATCGCCCGTGCGCGCTCGACGCCCGCGGCGCGCAAGACCTCGTCGTCGGAGGGCGAGCCCTCGAGGAAGCGCACGCCGACCGCTTGGGCGAGCTCGTGGTTGTCGGGGTTCTCGTCGACGACGACGTACTTGGCTCCCCCGGCGTCCAGATCGCGCGCGACCTGCCGGCCCACGCGGCCAAAGCCGCAGATCACATAGTGGTCGGAGAGGGAGTCGATCATCCGCTGCTGGCGGCGCTCCTCGAGCAGGCCGCTGACGTGGCCGGCGACGAAGAACTCGGTGATCGACACCAGACCGTAGAAGAGCGTACCGACGCCCAGCACGATGAGGGCGATCTTCACCGCCTCACCGTCGGTGTCGGTCGGAGCGGGGATGGAGCCGAGCGTCGAGATCGTATCCAGCGTCCACACGAAGCCGTCGAACGCCGACGTGCCTTCGGTCACCACGAAGCCGATGGTCCCCAGAATGCACAGCCCGAGGATCAGGGTGCCCAGAACCGCGAGGCGGCGCAGGAAGAGCAGGAGCTCGCGCCGTGCCCTGGCGCGCACGGAGACCGTGGTGGTGAAGCGGATGAGATCGTCGACGGACTTCTGGGCCATCAGTTGTGGTAGGGCTCCCCGGCCAGGATCTTGTGTCCACGGTAGAGCTGCTCGAGCAGGACGACGCGGGCGAGCTGGTGCGGGAGGGTCAGCGCGCCGAGCGAGAAGCGGTGGTCGACGCCGTCGAGGTCGAGGCCCAGCGGCCCGCCGATGACGAAGCACAGGTCGCGACCGCTCTGGCGACGATCCTCCAAGAAGCGGGCGAAGGCCACGCTGTCAAAGGCCTGCCCCTCGCGCGCAAGCAGCGACAGGAAGGCCCGGTCGGGCAGCCGCCGGAGGACCTTCTCGTCTTCGCGGACCTCTACGAGGTCGAGCTACGCGTAGCGGGTCAGGAGCTTCTGATAGTGCTCCACGTCGTCGGCGAAGGGCGTGCGGAGGCGGCCCACGGCGAGGACGGTGATCCGCACGCTGCGATACTGACATGCCCCACCCGAACCTCGACGCCCGAACGCGAAGGAGGCCCATGAGCCCCGAGGACGACGCCCAGGAGCGCCAGATCAACATCCACTTCTCGCCCGAGATCATGGCCGGCGTCTACGCGAACTTCGCGAACGTCAGCCACTCGGACTACGAGTTCACGATCACCTTCGCGCGAGTCGACCACGAGATGGACGAGGGCGAGATCCCCGGCGTCGTCGTCTCCCGGGTCAACCTCTCTGCCAGGTTCATGCGCGAGCTCATGGACGCGATGGAGGACAGCTACTCCAAGTGGCAGACGAGCGAAGGGATCAAGAACCTGCCGGAGTTCGGCGGGGAGCAGGGCGAGAGCGATCCCCCGGCGGAGCGTTAGGTACGCCTAGCGACCGCTGCGCTCGAAGGCCACCCCGGTCCCGATCCGCTCGATCGTCGGCGGGTGGGTCCCGAAGAGCGCTGTCCTCCACGCCGGCGGGTCGGGGTCCGAGACGTTCTGGAGGGCGAGCCGGCGCTCCATGCCGACGAACGCCTCGGGGGCGTCGCTGAGCTCGAGGGAGTAGGCGTCGGCGCGCGCCTCGACGCGTCGCGAGAGCTGGTTCGAGATCGTCGTGATGCCGAGGGAGGCGATCGCGAGCGCCAGGGCAGCAGCCGGGAGCGCCGCGGGCGTGCCCGCTCGACCAGGCGCCAGGGCCTCGGTGAGGCGCTGGACCGCAAGCAGGGCGGCCGGCGCGACGAGGGCGAGGTAGAGCAGGCCGCGGGGCACGTCGCGGTGGTGGACGTGGCCGAGCTCGTGGGCCACCACGAGGCGCACCTCGTCGCGCGAGAAGCGCTCGAGCAGGGTGTCGTAGAGGACCACCCGCTTGGTGGGGCCGAGGCCGGCCACATAGGCGTTGGCCGCCGTCGTCCGCCGGCTGGCATCGATCTCGTAGACCTCGCCCACGTCGACCCCGGCCTCGCGCGCCAGCTCGAGCACGTCGGCCCGCGCCTGCCCCGCCGGGAGCGGGGTGAAGCGGTTGAAGACGGGATCGAGCACGATGGGCGCGGCGTAGAGGAACGCTGCGCCTACGGCCACGACGGCTACGGAGCCCGGCGCCCACCAGTGCCGGGGGAAGCGCCGCATCAGCCCGAGCAGCAGCGCGCCGCCGCCGCCCGCCAGCCCCGCGCCGATGAGCGCCGAGGTCCCTTGATCGGAGAGCCACGGCCCCCAGGCCTGAGTCGAGAGCCCGACGTCCACCGCGCGCTGATGGGCGATCGCGCCCGTCGGCAGTGCGGCGGCGCCGAGTGCCAGCGACAGGGCTGCTCCGGCCGCCGCGCCGACCAGGACGGGCCTGCGAGAGGCACGCCCCAGCACGCGGGGCGGGCGGACCACGAGGGCGACGAGGATGCCCGCCTCCACCAGCATTCCCCCCAGTCCCAGGGCGAACTGGGGCCCGCGGAAGTCACGCGCGCGCTCGATCTCGGCCGCGCTGAAGTACGATCGCGCGCTCACCGGATCCGGTTCGATCACGCCCTCCCGAGGCCGCATCAGGATCACCGCCGCCTGGGCGACAACCACGGCGGCGGCCAGCGCGATCGGCAGGCGGGAGCGTGCCCGGACCATCGAGGGATCCTACGAGCTCTCATGCGCATCGCAGTCCTCTCCGACATCCACGGCAACCGCCAGGCCTTCGAGGCCGTCCTCGAGGCGGTCGCGGCCGCCGGGGTCGACGAGGTCTGGTGCCTGGGCGACCTGGTGGGCTACGGGGCCGAGCCGGACGCCTGCGTGGAGCTCGCCCGCGTCCATTGCGACCTGTGTCTGATGGGCAACCACGACCTCGCCGTGCGCGGCGACATCTCGCTCTCGGAGTTCTCGCGCGGGGCCGCGCTGGCCGCCCACTGGACCCAGCAGGTCATAAGCCCGGAGAGCCTCGAGTTCCTCGGAACGCTCGCCCCGCAGCTGCTCGACCGCCCGGAGATCGGGCTCTTCCACGCCAGCCCGCGCGATCCGGTCTGGGAGTACGTCCTCTCGACGCTCCTGGCCGAGCTCTGCCTGGACGAGCAGCCCCACCGCGTGTGCCTGATCGGCCACTCCCACGTCGCCCTCTCGTTCTCCCGCCTGCCCGGCGAGCCGGCCACCGGCGAGGCCCGGCCGGCCGGAACCGAGCTCGACGTCTCCGACGGCGAGTGGCTCATCAACCCGGGCAGCGTTGGCCAGCCGCGCGACGGCGACTGGCGCGGTGCGTGGCTGCTGCTCGACACCGATCACTGGTGGATCGCCTACCAGCGCACCGAGTACGACGTGACCGCCGCGGCTGCGGCGATCCGGGCCGCCCGGCTGCCCGACTCGCTCGCCGAACGGCTCCAGTACGGCCAGTAGCATCCGACGGCGATGCGCTTCGCGGTCCTGCTGTCCCTCGCCGCCCTCCTGGGTGCCGGCTGTGCGCTCCTCGTCGCCTGCGGCTCGAGCGACGACGACCTGGTGCCCGAGCGCGACGCGGCAGCGCTCAAGCGTTACGCCGACCGGGTCAGCGAGGCGTCGGCGGACGGAGACTGCGAGCGGGTCAGCGCCGACGTCGAGCGGGCGCGGGAGCGCGTGAGCAAGCTGCCCTCAAAGGTCGACCGCGACCTGCAGGCGAACATCGAGGAGGGCTTGGACAACCTCGCCGAGCAGGCCGCGCGAGAGTGCGAGGGGAACACCGAGACGACGCCGACCGAAACGATGCCGACCGAGACCGAGCCGCCAGTCGAGACGACCCCGCCCGAGACCACGCCCCCCGAGACCGAGCCGCCAGTCGAGACGACCCCGCCCGAGACCACGCCCCCGGAGACCACACCGCCCGAGGAGAACGGCGGGGGCGGTACGACGATCCCCGGCGGTCAGGGCCGCAGCAACGGCGGCGGCAAGGCCAAGGGCCCCAAGAAGGTCAAAGGCCAGTGACCAGCCGGCTCATCGCGGATCGCTACGAGCTCGAGAGCCGGCTCGGCGTGGGCGGCATGTCCACCGTCCACCTCGCGCTGGACCGGCGCCTCGAACGGCAGGTCGCCGTGAAGCTCCTCGCCGAGCACCTCGCCGAGGACGAGGCCTTCGTGTCGCGCTTCCGCCGCGAGGCGCTCGCCGCCGCCAAGCTGGTGCACCCGAACATCGTGCAGGTGTTCGACTTCGGCCTCGACGACGCCTCACATCGCCAGTACATCGTGATGGAGTACGTCCCGGGCCAGTCGTGCGCCGAGATCCTGCGCGATCAGGGCCGGCTGAAGGTCGACGAGGCCGTCGAGATCGTCGGGCAGTCCTGCCGCGGCCTCGACCACGCCCACCGCAACGGGGTCGTCCATCGCGACGTCAAGCCGGGAAACCTCCTGCGCACACCCGACGGACTGGTCAAGCTCGCCGATTTCGGCATCGCCAAGGCCGCCGAGCAGACCGGCATCACCCAGGCGGGGTCGGTCCTGGGAACGGCGGCCTACCTCGCACCCGAGCAGGCGCGCGGAGACCCCGCCGGGCCCGCCTCGGACATCTACGCGCTGG
>JAABUS010004302.1_pt1 | contig 20822 bp, 17 predicted proteins | sample 5560161 | NCBI WGS metagenome assembly JAABUS01 (sample SAMN10711885, study PRJNA513376) | rock metagenome | isolation source: Antarctica rocks | place: Antarctica: Victoria Land, Trio Nunatak nord | collected 2016-01-04
TGCTGATGGCCTTCGGTGTCGTCGGCGCCTGTGCCGACTGCCAAGACGACCGCCTCTTCGTGCCGGTGGACGATGACGTCAGCTACCTTGGCGAGTTCTGCTGCACCAGCTGCGGCGCCGCCATCGTGATCGACCCGCTGCTGACCGCCGTCGAGCCGGCTTCGCCAGGCACCTCGCTCGTCGGCTGAGGCACTCGCACCCCGGACCACTGGGACCGCAGCGACCGAGGACAGCGGCCGCGGCCTGCCGTGCGCCCCGGACAACACACCAAAGTTCAGTGCAAAGTGCAAGGGCCTTGGCGGCCCCAGGTCAACCCGCATCGCGCGTTGACCACTCGTGCGGCCTTGCCCCCTCAGACCCGAGGCAATCTAGCCGAACGGCTCCGCCGAATGTCACGGTCGTCCCGCGTCACAGCGCCCACTAAGACGCGGCATACTCTCGGGTACGTTCTGTGGTCGCGACGCTGAAAAGGACTCACGCGCCTTAGGCTCCCTCGACGCCCAGCACCCACTGGATCAGTTCGGCGTCGATCGCTCCTAAGCCGGACAGATGCGTCTCGCCGTCCCACCAGCGGATGGCGTCGGTCTCCTCATTGGCCACGAACGGTGCGACCTCACGTACGTCACCCTTGAACAGATCGGCTTGCTCGACGCGGCCGTCCGAGACGAGTCGAAAGGTGGCCCGTCCCACGCGTTTTATCGCGGTTAGCTGTTGGCCAGACTCCTCGGCGACCTCGCGCACCGCGGCTTCCTCAGCTGACTCGCCCGCCTCGATGCCACCGCCCGCCACTTCCCATTGGTCTCGCCACACGTCGTGCACCAGCAGTACGCCCTCCGGACCGATGGCAACGACGAGAGCGCCAGTAAGCGGTGCGTCGGAAGCTGTCCCCTGTGTGACACCGAGCAGTTCGTTGCCGTGGGCGTCCGTCGCCAAGACCATGCCGCAACTCTTGCAGACCGCTCTGGATGCCGCTCGCTCGAGATGAGGACGTATCTGCGGTCTGTCGAGGAGCGGACGGCTTAGCCACTCTGCGCTCGGGCAACCATGAGTCATTCCGCCGCGTGTGCCTAGGCCTGGCTCTACCAGGTCAACGGGTCCAGCCGAAGGTAGAAGTCTTGGCGTTCCGGGTCGATTTCTGTTCCGTACATTTCGGCGAAATCCTGGTCGGCTCGGCGAGCCGTCGCCTCGTCGGACCACGTCTCGCGTGCGGTGGCGAGGAGCAGTGCGATGTCGGCGTACGGGTCGGCTGTTCCCAGACGGCCCAGGTCGATGAGTGCGTTGACCTGATCCGTGGCGGGGTCGACAAGAATGTTGGGCAGGCAGAGGTCGCCATGGCACACCACCAGCTGGGTGCGCTCTTGGGCGAGGCGGACGGGCAGTTCACCCTCGATCTGTTCAAGGATCTGCGTCGGCGGGGTGCGCTGCAGTGCCTCGGGGAGGAACTCGACGACGACGCGGCCCTCTGCCACGCTGGCGCGGGCGAGGGGCATCATCTGCGCCAGGGTTCGGTCGAAGGGACATCGGTCGGTGGCCAGACCATGCACGGCTCGGACCGCGACGACGACCGATGGCCACGCCCGTTGAAGGGCTGGAGCGTCGAGCTCACTCGCCGGCACGCCCGGCACTGCTTGGGTGACCAGACAGGCACCGGCATCTGTATCGCGCCAGTCGAGCACCGGAGCACTGGGGATGCCCGTTTGGTTGACCCAGACGATGCGGTCGCGTTCGGCTGCCAACTCCGGCACCCGTTCGGTCGAGACGATCTTGGCGTAGCGCTGCTGGACACTGTCATAGACGACCGACGCACCTGACTCTCCCCCTGCGGCGGGCGCCCACTCTCCAGAATCGGGCGGGAGGAACTCCGCGAGAATGGAAGGACCGACCGGCACTCATCCATGATGGCGCCTCGTTCGGTTCCTCGCTGCAGTGGGGAGCGGCAACGTCTTCGCCGTTGAGCGACGACACTCTCTGGGAGACCATCGCGTCGACGAGCATGGGACTCGAGTTCCGCGAGTCCGAGCGTCCGTGCCGTGCGTCAATCACCGCCTTTGCCTGTCAAGGCGTGAGGCGGCTCGTTGACGCCGCCCTCCCTTGCACTCCCCTTTCCCACTGTTTCGCGCCGGCAAGCATGGGGGGTTGTGCACACTCTTAATGAGCCGGAGAGTGTTCCACAGGTCGAAAATTTGATCGAAAACTGTCGGTGGTCGCCTCTAGAGTGGTGGTATGTCGAACAGTTCTTCCGCAGCCCCGTGGTCGGGCCGGCCGTTGCCGTCGGACCAGGTCGGGGCATGCCTGGCCGCTCTCGACGACGTGCTGGGCAAGGCGGTGGATGCGCCGGTGTGGTCGTTGGACGATGCCCGGCTGTCGCGGCGGCTGGGTGAAGCGTTGGCGGTCAGAGCCCGGGTGGATGAGCTGGTGGCCCGCCTGGTCGGCCACGTCGACGAACGCGACCTGGGCGCCAAGGCGGGTGCGTCGTCGACGAAGGCGCACCTGGTCGCCTCCTACCGGGTCTCCGGTGCCGCCGCAGCAGGGCTGGTGTCCCAAGCCCGGTGCATGACCGACCGGACCACCACCACCCGCACCGCCTGGGCGACCGGGAAAGTCAGCGCCGAGCAGGCGGTGCTGATCGGTGCCGCCATCGACAAACTCTCTGCCACCATCTCCGACGAGGTGGTCGAGCATGCCCAAGCGGACCTGGTCGACCACGCCCAAACCCTGACGTTCACCCAGCTGCAGGTGGTCGCGAACCATCTGGTCGAGGTGGTCGACCCCGACGGTGCCGACGCGGTGCTGGGCGAGCAGCTGCAAGCCGAAGAGGCCAGGGCGTTGCAGCAGACCACGTTCCGTGGCCGTAGAGGGTTCGACGGGGTGGCCCGGTTCTCCGGCAAGATGCCGAACCTTGCCTACGACATCCTCACCACCGCGTTGGACGCCATCGCCTCCCCCAGACGCGCAACCAACCACACAACCGTTGCGGACGGGTCCGGTGCACCGCTCAGCCCCACAGCGACCGGTGCACCGTGCCCGGAGACCGACCCGGGCGTGTTGACGTACTCCCAGCGGCTGGGGCGGGCGTTCGTACAGCTGCTCGAGCACCTGCCTGCCGACAGACTGCCCGGCCACGGTGCCGGTAACGCCACCGTGGTCGTCACCGTCGACCACCACAAGCTCACCACCGGTGTCGGCGAAGCGACCCTCACCACCGGCACACCGGTCTCCGTTGGGCAAGTCCGCCGGCTCGCCTGCAACGCCGGTGTCCTCCCGGTGGTGCTGGGTGCCGACTCCGCCATCCTCGATTTGGGCCGCAGCCGGCGGCTGTTCGACCGCTACCAACGCATCGCCCTCGCCATCCGCGACCAAGGCTGCGTCTTTCCCGGCTGTGAACGACCCGCCGCCTGGACCGAAGCCCACCACATCACTCCCTGGGCAGACGGCGGACCCACCGACATCAACCAAGGGTGCCTGCTCTGCAGCTTCCACCACCACCTCATCCACCAACGCCAATGGGCCGTCCAGATGGCCCCCGACGGCACCCCCGAGATCGTCCCACCCGCACGCATCGACCCCGACCAGGCACCCATCCGCCACCAACGCTTCAAACCCCGACGCGAATGAGCTCAGCCCATGTGCGGGTAGCGGTACGACGTCGGTGGCGCGAACGTCTCCTTGATCGAGCGCGGCGACGTCCAACGAAGCAGGTTCTGCGGCGAGCCGGCCTTGTCGTTCGTCCCAGAAGCTCGAGCGCCGCCGAACGGTTGCTGTCCCACGACAGCGCCAGTCGGCTTGTCGTTGATGTAGAAGTTGCCGGCAGCGAAGCGGAGCGTCTCCATGGTCCAGGCGATCGCCGCGCGGTCCTGGGCGATGACGGCACCCGTCAGCGCGTACTGCGAGAACGACTCCATCTGGTGGACCGCCGACTCGAAGTTCGCGTCGTCGAAGACATGCACGGACAGGATCGGTCCGAAGTACTCCGTGTCGAAGATGGCGTCGGTGGGGTCGTCGGACTCGATCACGGTGGGGCGCACGAAGTACCCGGCCTTGTCGTCCACCTGACCTCCCGCGATGATGTCGAGCTTCGAAGAGCGCTTGGCCCGCGCGATCGCCGCCTTATGCTTCGCGAACGCCCGAGCGTCGATGACCGCCCCCATGAAGTTCGACAAGTCCGTGACGTCACCCATCGTCAGCGACTCGACCTCGCCCACGAAGTCCTTACGGATCTTGCGCCATACCGACTTCGCGATGTACGCACGCGAGGCAGCCGAGCACTTCTGGCCCTGGTACTCGAACGCGCCCCGCGTCAGCGCGGTGCGCACCACATCAGGGTCGGCCGACGGGTGGGCGACGACGAAGTCCTTGCCGCCTGTCTCTCCGACGATCCGTGGGTAGGAGCGGTAGTTCGCGATGTTCTCACCGACAGAGCGCCACAGGTGCTGGAACGTCGGCGTGGAACCGGTGAAGTGGATGCCGGCCAGATCTGGGTGGACCAGAGCGACATCAGAGACGGCCGCGCCGTGGCCTGGAAGCATGTTGATGACCCCAGGCGGCATCCCCGCCTCCTCCAGCAACTGCATGAGGAAGTGTGCAGAGAACTGCTGCGGCAGGGAGGGCTTCCACAGCACGGTGTTGCCCATCAGTGCTGGGGCAGTCGGCAAGTTTCCCGCGATAGCCGTGAAGTTGAAGGGCGTGATGGCGTAGACGAAGCCCTCGAGCGGGCGGTGGTCGCTTCGGTTCCACACGCCCTTGGCGTTGGCCATCGGCTGCTCGGCCAAGATCTGCTGCGCGAAGTGGACGTTGAAACGCCAGAAGTCGATGAGCTCGCACGAGGCGTCGATCTCGGCCTGCCACGCCGTCTTCGACTGACCCAACATCGTCGCGGCGTTGAGCGTCTGCCGCCAGGGCCCGGCCAGCAGGTCGGCGGCCTTCAACAGGATCGCGGCGCGGTCGTCGAACGACATCGCCCGCCATTGAGGTGCCGCGTCGCTTGCCGCCTTGATCGCGGCTCTCGCGTCGGCCGCGGCTGCGCCCCGGGTGATCCCGAGGACATGCTGATGGTTGTGCGGTTGGACGACCGACAGCTCCTCACCTCTGGCCCAGCGATGCTCGCCGCCGATGGTGGCCTTCAGCTCAACAGTGTCCTTTTGCAGCTCGACCAGACGCACGTCCAGCTCGGCACGCTCGACGCTGCCAGGGGCGTAGTCGAGGTTCGGCTCGTTGACAGGAGTGGGAACAGAAGAGATCGCGTCCATGAAGGCATCTTGCCACGCGTTCCCCGCCCGTCAGCACGACGGTTGGGGCTGCGACACGGCCACCGGCAGACCTCCGGCAGAGCCGCCGTCAGGCCGACTTCTTCGCCCGCCCGGCTGACTTCTTGGCGGCCGACTTCTTCGTGGCCGACTTGCTGGAGGCGCTCTTGACCGGCGACTTCCTCGACGAGCTTGACTTCTTGGCAGTCTTCTTCGTGGTGTCGGACGAGCTGTCACGCGACCCACCACCGGCCCGACGCTTCTTCGCCGCGTCGACACTGGCGCGCAGCGCGGCCACCAGGTCGACGACCTCCGCGGTCTCGCCCTCGTCCTCCTCGCCCTCGGGCATCGGCAGGCCGGACACCTTGGACTCGACAAGCTGCTCGAGCGCCTCGCGGTAGTCACTGTGGTAGCGATCAGGGTCGAAGTCGGCCTTGAGCGTCGCGATGTACGACTCGGCCATGCCGACTTCCTGCTTCTTCACGTCGATGTTGTCGTCAGGTACGGCGAACTCGCTGCCCCTAACCTCGTCGGGCCAGAGCATCGTCTGCAGGACGAGCGCACCGTCGCGCTCCCGCACCAGTGCCAGGGACTCCTTGGTGCGGATGGCCACCTTGACGAGCGCGCACTGCCCCGTCTTGGTCAGCGCATCCCGCAGCAGGACGTACGGCTTCGCGCCGGGTCCGTCGGCCGCGAGGTAGTAGGCCTTGGCGAAGTACAACGAGTCGATCTGGTCAGCGGGAACGAACTCGAGCACTTCGATCGACTTCGCGGTCGGGAGCGGCAGGTCGGCGAAGTCGTCGTTGTTGAGGATGACCATCCGCCCGTCGGGCATCTCGTAGCCTTTGCCGATGTCGGAGTACGGCACCTCCTCACCGTCGATCTCGCAGACCCGCCGGTAGCGGATCCTGCCACCGTCAGCCTCGTGCACCTGGCGGAACGAGACGTCCTTCTCTTCCGTGGCCGAGTAGACCTTGATCGGGATCGTGACCAGCCCGAAGGAGATCGTGCCCTTCCAAATGGCCTGCATGTCACCCTCCCGCGGGGGCGTCTGGACCCCGCTAAGGATCACGCTAGCAAGTCGGGACGCTTCTGCATCGTGGTTACCTCTTCCGAGCCGTGGTCGTGCGCTTCGTGGCCACCTTCTTGGCAGCCTTCTTGCCCGCTGGCTTCTTGCCCGCTGGCTTCTTGGCCGCTGGCTTCTTGGTGGTTGCCTTCGTGGCCGCTGGCTTCTTGGTGGTTGCCTTCGTGGCCGCTGGCTCCTTGGTGGTTGCCTTCTTGGTGCTTGCCTTCGTGGGCACACGTCCCCGCGGCGCCCGGTCGCGCGTCGACGAGGACGCCTCGAGCAGCTCGTCGAGAGCCTCGCCGATGCAGGAGCCGAGCACCTCGAGGTCGGGCAGCGCGTCGCGATCAGCATCCAGGCCGTAGAAGACCTTGCCGTCGTACGACGTGACGCCGATCGCCAGCGCATGCCCGGCAAGCAGCGGCAGCACCGGGTAGCTGGCCAACATGCGTGCACCGGCGGCGTACAAGGGGAACTGCGGTCCAGGCACGTTGGTGAGGACCAGGTCGAACGCACGACCGGAAGCGACCGCTGCGACCCGTGAGCCGATCATGTGGAAGGTCGTCGGGGCGAAACCAGCGACCTTCGTGAGTCGTGTCGCGCCGACCGCCCGGCCGGTCTCCTGGTGCGTCTTGAACGCGTACGACACCTGATGCAGCCGCATGATCGGGCTGGTCTCGCTCAGCGGCAACGTCAGCAGATGCGGCGTCACCTGACTGCCGAGCGAGGTGGGCTGCGCGAACTCGTCGTCCACGACGCTCATCGGCACCAGCGCTCGGATCCGCGTCGAACTCGCCGCCGGGTCCGCGCGCGTCAGCAGCCAGGCGCGCAGGGCGCCCGCGATCGTGGCGAGAATGACGTCGTTGACGCTGCCCCCGAGCGCAGCCCGGATCGTGCGGTACGCCGAGAGCCGCGTCTCGACGGTCGCGAACCGGCGCTGTTCCGACAGCACCGTCTCGAGCGGCCCGGACGACGACACGACCTGCCTCGGCACGATCGCACTGAGCAGGTCACGAGCTCGGATCGCGAGCTGCCCGGCCGTGACCAGCTGTCCCCGGATGTTGTCGGCGGCCACCGCAGGGTGGCGCAGCGACTCCGTCACAGACTCGAGCAGCAGCTCGACCCCGTTGGGCGCACGCTCGGCGTCCCAGTGCACTTCGGGCGTCGGGGGGACATCCGGGCTGTCGTCGAGGATGAGCTGACCCAGGTCGACGGTGGTGCCGTCGACAAGCACCTGATGAGACTTCGTCAAGATGGCAAAGCGGTCACCGTCGAGCCCCTCGACCACGTAGGTCTCCCAGAGTGGCCGGTTCCGGTCGAGTCGTCGGCTCATGATGCGCGCAACGAGCTCGCGGAGCTGCTCCAACGACCCTGGCCGTGGGAGCGACGAGCGACGGACGTGATAGCCGAGGTCGAAGGCGGCGTCGTCGACCCAGACGGGATTCACGAGCTGCCCGGGAAGCATCCTTACGCGCTGCCGGTACCTCGGCAGGAACGCCAGCCGGTCGTGGATGAGCGCGACCAACCGCTGGTAGTCGAAGCCGTCCGCTGGCGGGTCGAAGATGTCGAGTGTGGCGACGTGCATCGGCGTGCTCGCCGACTCCCGTGTCAAGAACGTCATGTCCAACGGACGCATCCGCTCCGGCATCCACGCTCCCTTTCCCTACTTGTCCATGGCGTTCTGGCCACATCGTCGACGCAGACCGCGGGGGAGCCATCATCGTGTCACGTTCGTACGACCGCCATGCTAGTGCTGATGGTCGTCGCCTACACGCTTACGGGCCTGCTCCTGCTGTCCTCCGACTAAGGGCGCCGGCGCGCCGGCGCGCCGGTCTGCGTACGCCGGCGATCTCGGTGGCCAGGGCGGCCAGCGCCTGGGTGAGCTTCGACTTCGGCGCCACCTCCCCCAGCAGCTTGCCGTGCACCACGGCACGGTCGCACGCCGGCTGGTCGTTCGGCAGGAACACGATCGCGCCGGTTCGCACGCTGTGCTCCAAGGTCGACCGGATCTCGTCGCTCGACCAGCCGAGCGTGGCGCGCATCCGGTTGACGACCACATGCGGGAGGCACTGGGGCACCACCACGGCAAGATCGCTGAGGGCGCGCACCAACCGGCCAAGGCTGACCGGGTCTGCCGCACCGACGACCAGCACCAGGTCGGCCTGCTCGAGCGCCGTCACCGTTGCACCGTTACGTCGGGGCACCGTGGTGTCGTAGCTGATCTCTTCGTCAAGCTCCAGGCTGAACCCACAGTCGAGCACGGTCAGGTCCGCGAGTCCGCGCGACGCCGCAACCACCTGACGCAGCAGCGCCGGCCGCACCTCCGCCCACCGGTCCGCGCGCGGGATACCCGTGAGGACCCTCAGTGTCGGTGAGACCGCACGGGCCTGCGAGGAGAGCATGCGCGCAGACAGCTCGCCCATGTTTGCCGCCCGAGTGGCCGCCAGCAGTCCCGATGACTCGTCGAGCAGGCCGAGGAACTGGGCGGCGGAGCCGCCGTAGACGTCGCAGTCCACCAGCATCGTCTGTGCGCCGAGGGACGAGAGCTCACTCGCCAGTCCGAGCGCGACCGTCGACCGCCCGGGAGCACCCGACGGTCCCCACACCGCTATCACCCGGCCTCGACGTGGAGAGGCTCGCTGCCGGGAGTCATCTGTCCCTGTGCCGTTGGACCGCTCGACGCCGGACGCCCCTTCTTCCCGTCCCGACGTCCCGCGCGGGTCCCCGCCGCCGGGGTCAGCCGTCGACCTGCCGTCGGCGCCGGTGGCGAAGGCCGAGCTCTCGGTCTCACGGGCCCGCGCCTCTCGGATGGCTTCGACGAGCTCGGCGGGAACCTCGGTGGCGACGACTACTTCGATGCCAAGACTTCGTAGCACGGCCTCATCGGCACTCGTAGCTGTCGCGGTGACGCCTACCACAGCCACGTCTTCGCCGCGCAGTCGTGTCACGAGCTCGGCATCGAGACCGCGGAGCGCTGCGGAGACCAAAGCCACCTGGGCCTGCCGGCTCGACGCGGTAGCGATGAGGTCAGCAATGTCGACACAGCGACGCACGACGTGCAGGTCGTGGCCTTTCAGGCTGTCGAGGAGGCGCGCTTCGAACTCGGTCGCACCGACGGCGACCAGCACCCCCAGCGACGACACCTCAGCCGCCCACCCTGATCAGCACGACGGATGCCTCGCGAAGCCGGTCAAGCACAGCCGCCAGGTCGACGTCGCTCGGCAGGGAGACGACCACCTGTCGGTCGCCGCCGACACCGCCCTGGCCGGCGGTGGCCACGGCGACGACGGGGACCGGGCCCAGCACCAGTGTCGAATGACGACCGGCGGCCGTTGGCACCGCCCAGATGTCGACGACATCACCGCGAGCCAGGTCGGACGGCATCCCGGAGCCAGGAACTCCCAGGGGAAGCTGTGCGGGAACGTCCTCGGCGGCGTCGGTCACTGCCGAGACCGGGAGGAGCTCACCAGCAGCTACGTCGTGCACGAGGCGCAGACCCGAGGGAAATGACGTGTCGGCGACAAGGTAGCGGCCGGCGTCCGAAGCGTCGCTGAAGTGCACATCGGCCGATCGCACGTCGTCGGCGCCGACGTCCATGCCCGCGGTGCCCTCGACATCGAGGACCCAGACCGCGACCGTGTCGTCGGCAGCAGCGACAACGCGGGCACCTACGACGATCGACGCCAGCACCAGCACCACGCCGAGCCAGAGCCGGGGGTCTCGCCACCTGCTGCGTCGCAGCCGACTGGCCGGAGGGGAAGCCAGGTCACCCCCGGTCTCGACCGCGGTAGTGCGCACCGCGCGGTGGTCGACGGACACGTCGCTCATTCTGCCCGCTTTCGACGAACCATGGGAAGGGCTGTCCACAGGCCCGTCGGGCCTCGATCGTCTCAGCTTCCGGGCGTGAGAAACTCTGGCCATGGCAACCGGCTCGAGCCCGCGCTTCCTGCCGCTGGCTGAGGTGTCAGAGGTGCTGAGCATCTCCGCCGCCCAGGTCTACGCGCTCGTGCGTCGCGGCGAGCTGCGGGCCATCAAGATCGGCGGTCGAGGTCAGTGGCGGGTGGAGGCGACCGAGCTCGAGGCCTACATCGAGCGCATGTACGCGTCGACACGTGACTTCATCTCCGACCACCCCTACGTCGGCGACCCGAGCACTGACCACCTCGCCGCCGGTGACGCCGACGAGCACGCCGTCGACTGAAGGGCGACCCCGCTGTCGTCAGTCCCAGCCCGAGCTGAGCCGGCGTACGGATGCGATGGCATCGAAAGCCACCGTGCTGGTTCTCCGCACCACGTCGAGACGGGGGACCTCACCGACGTCGTGCACGGCGACGTCGACGAAGTCCGCGCCGACCCGCTGCGGCGTCCCGACGACAGTCGAGCCGTCGCGAAGAGCGATCCGCACCGGGCAACGGTCGACGGCGATCGCCCTCAGCGCGTAGGTCAGCCCGAGTCGCTCAGCGACGACACTCACACCTTGCGGGCTGACGGAAGCGGGACCGAGGTCTGCGATGGTAAGCACCGCTGACATCGGCACCACCACCTCATCCGATCCGCTCAGCAGCAGCCAGTCGGCTCCTACTTGGTCGACGGACCCCTGGAGCTGGCCGCCACCCAGGACCGTGAGCCGGACCTGTTCGCCGACCCGGTGGCGGAGCCGGTTCAGCAGGCGCACCTGACCCGTCTCCGCACGGGTCCGGTCGGAGATCTCGGCCTCGAGCTCGGCGCGCTCGGAGGCCTGCGCTTGACCCTCGAGGTCGTCGAACAGCTGTTGCCAGCGCATGTGACGACCGTAGGGGTGCCGCCGGAGCGCCGCCAGTTGCTGTGGACGAGCACTTGACGAACCTAGGTGAACGAAGGCTAAATAAAGCAAACGTAGGTAAACGAAGGTAACGAGGTTCTCATGTCACCCCCGCCCCGCTGGCGCTCGCTCCTCGTCCTGGTCACGAGCTGGGCGGCGGCGGGCCTGCTCGCTCGTCAGTGGCTGGCAGTGTCTGCAGCGGTCCGCGGCGTCTCGTCCTCGCGCCCGCTCACCCTGGACGCGCTTCTTGCCGACCTCGCCGGATGGGCACTGGTGGCCGCTGTCGTCGTGTTGCTGCTCTGCGTCGGCCTCGTCGCGCTCGAGACGCTCGTCGGTGAGCGGTTGCCCCTCGTCGCCAGAGCTGCCCATGCCGGGTGCCCCCAGTGGGGCCGGCGGCTGGCTCTCGCCCTCTGCGGGCTGGGGATCGCCGCGCCGCTCGCGCCCCCGCCGGCCCTCGCGCACGTCCACGACGTGTGTACGTCGACATGCCCAGTGCCCTCCCCTGCGCCGGACCACGTCCGGCTCGACGGGCTGCCGATGCCCGAGCTTCCCAGCATCGCGGGCTCAGTGCCCGAGCTCAGGGAGCCCGCGCCCGAGCACCCCAGCGAACGGCGCTTCGCCGACAACGCGCCTGGCGTGACGGTGCAGGTCGGCGACAGCCTCTGGCGCATCGCCGCGCGTGAGCTGGCGGGCAGCGCCTCCGACACGGAGGTGGCTGCGCGCGTCGACCAGTGGTACGCGCGCAACCGCGCGGCCATCGGTCCCGACCCCGACCTGATCTTCCCCGGCACCCAGCTTGACCGACCGGAGGTAACACCGTGAGCACCAACCCTTGTCCTCGCCCGGCACCTCGGGTGCCGGCATGGCGTACTGCTGAGCCACCTCTCGACGCAGCGCAGCCGCCCTACACCCAAGGCTCGCTGGCCCTGAGCTACGCCTTGCCCAACGGGGTGAGTGCCGACCCGCGCACGTCAGCCCTGACCTTGGTGCGACCGTCCGCGCCCAGCTCGACAGCAGAGACGCCGACCCAACCGCCGCCTGACGCCGCGGCCTGGGCGGCTCGGTTCGTGCAGGCGGTGATCGAGGTCGTCTCGAGCGACCGACCACTGAGCCAGCTGGTGCGGTGGACCGACGAACCGGTGTATGCCGAGATCGCCCGCCGACAGCGAGGCGTTCAGCTGCGCCGGGGCAACGACCCGCATATCCGTGTCAGCCGCCAGCAGGTGGCAACGGTGCACGTGACGCAGCCGACCGTCGGGGCCGCCGAGGTGACCGCGCGCATCGTCTGCCGCGGACGCTCCCGAGCGCTTGCCGCCCGACTCGAATACGTGCGGCAACGCTGGACCTGTACTGCTATTTCCTTCGGATGACTTGTCACCCGAAGCATCAGCACAGCGGATGACACACAGCGGCTAGCGGGTCCGGCGGGCCGGGTCCCCGTGGCAGCGCTTGAACTTGCGGCCGGAACCGCACGGGCACAGCTCGTTGCGGGAGACACCGGCGTACTCGTCCGCTGGTGCTTCTGACTGAACCTCGGTGCCGGCGTCGCCGTCGACGGTCGGCGCGGAGTACGACATGGCCCGCGGCGCGGACTCGCTCAGTCCCTTGGCGGTGATGTGCGGCCGGTGGTCGTCATCGGTCTCGGGCTGGTCCTCATCGGACGGCGCGCCGTCCGGCTGGACGGCCCCGCCCCCGGCCGGGCCGGCGACCATGGCAGCCGCGGACGCCTGCAGCTGCGCGGCTTCGTCATTGTCGGCTTCGTCGTTGACGGAGACCTCGACGTTGAAGAGGTAGCCGACCGACTCCTCCTTGATCGACTCCATCATCTGGCCGAAGAGGTCGAACCCTTCGCGCTGGTACTCGACCAGCGGGTCGCGCTGTGAGTAGGCCCGCAGGCCGATGCCCTCGCGCAGGTAGTCCATTTCGTAGAGGTGCTCGCGCCACTTGCGGTCGAGCACCGACAGCAGCACGCGGCGCTCGAGCTCACGCATCACTTCTTCGCCGAGCATCTCCTCGCGGGCGTCGTAGGCCTTGTGCGCGTCGGCCTTGAGCTCTTCGGAGAGGTACTCGCGGGTGAGCCCCTCGATGCCACCGACCTCGCTCTCGAGCTCCTCGACGGTCACACCGACGGGGTAGAGCGTCGTGAGCGCCGTCCAGAGCTTGTCGAGATCCCACTCCTCCGGGAAGCCGTCGGTGGCGCCGACGACGTAGCCGTCGACGGTGTCGTCGATCATGCCGCGGATCTGGTCGTGGAGGTCGGCGCCTTCGAGCACCTGACGGCGCTCACCGTAGATGACTTCGCGCTGCCGGCTCATCACATCGTCGTACTTGAGGATGTTCTTGCGACTCTCGAAGTTCTGGCTCTCCACCTGAGCCTGTGCCGACGCGATGGCGCCGGTGACGCGCTTGTTCTCGATCGGCACGTCGTCGGGGATCTTCATCGTGGTGAGGACCCAGTCGACCCAGTCGGACTTGAACAGCCGCATCAGGTCGTCTTCGAGCGACAGGTAGAAGCGGGACTCGCCCGGGTCGCCCTGGCGACCGGAGCGGCCACGCAGCTGGTTGTCGATGCGGCGCGACTCGTGTCGCTCGGTGCCGACGACGTAGAGCCCGCCGGCGTCGTTGACCTCGTCGTGCTCGGTCTTGACCTGCTCCTGCATCCGCTCGAGCGTCTCGGGCCAGGCGGCTTCGTACTCCTCGGAGTGCTCGGTGGGGTCGAGTCCCCTGCGGCGCAGCTCCTCGTCGGCGAGGAACTCGACGGAGCCGCCGAGCATGATGTCGGTGCCCCGGCCGGCCATGTTGGTGGCGACGGTGACGGCACCTTTGCGGCCGGCCTGGGCGACGATGTGCGCCTCGTCGGCATGGTGTTTCGCGTTGAGCACTGTGTGCGGGATACCGCGTCGCTTGAGCAGCCCGGACAGCTCCTCCGACTTCTCGACCGACGTGGTTCCGACCAGCATCGGCTGGCCCTCGAGGTGGCGCTCGGCGATGTCGTCGACGATGGCGTTCAGCTTTGCGTCCTTCGTGCGGTAGACCAGGTCTTTCTGGTCGGCACGCACCATGGGCTTGTTGGTCGGGATCGGGATCACCCCGAGCTTGTAGATCTTGTCGAACTCCGATGCCTCGGTCATCGCCGTGCCGGTCATCCCGCCGAGCTTGTCGTAGAGGCGGAAGTAGTTCTGCAAGGTGATCGTTGCGAGCGTCTGGTACTCCTCACGGATCTGCACACCTTCCTTGGCCTCTATCGCCTGGTGCAGGCCCTCGTTGTAGCGCCGCCCGTGCAGCATCCGGCCGGTGTGCTCGTCGACGATGAGCACCTCGCCCTCAATGACGACGTAGTCGCGATCGTTGCGGAAGAGCGTCTTGGCCTTGATCGCGTTGTTGAGGAACGAGATGAGCGGCGTGTTGACCGCGTCGTAGAGGTTGTCGATGCCGAGGTGGTCCTCGACCCGGGTGATGCCGTCTTCGAGCACCGACACCGTGCGCTTCTTCTCGTCGACCTCGTAGTCGATGTCCTCGCGCAGGCGACCGACGATCGCCGCGAACTCGTCGTACCACTTGACCGACTCGTCGGACGGGCCGGAGATGATCAGCGGGGTGCGCGCCTCGTCGATCAGGATCGAGTCGACCTCGTCGACGATCGCGTAGTGGTGTCCGCGCTGCACGCAGTCCTCGAGCCGGCTTGCCATGTTGTCGCGCAGGTAGTCGAAGCCGAACTCGTTGTTGGTGCCGTAGGTGATGTCGCTCTCGTAGGCCGCGCGGCGCTGGTCGGAGGACAGCTGCGGCAGCACCTGACCGACCGACAGACCGAGGAAGTGGTAGATCCGCCCCATCCACTCGGCGTGGTACTTGGCGAGGTAGTCGTTGACCGTCACCACGTGGACGCCCTTGCCGGTGAGCGCGTTGAGGTACGTCGGGAGGGTCGCGACGAGGGTCTTGCCCTCGCCTGTCTTCATCTCGGCGATGTTGCCGTAGTGCAAGGCGGCGCCGCCCATCAGCTGCACGTCGAAGTGCCGCTGCCCCAGCACGCGCTTGGCGGCCTCCCGGACGGTCGCGAACGCCTCGGGCAGCAGCTCGTCGAGCGACTCTCCTCCTGCGTAGCGCTCCTTGTAGTCAGCCGTCAGCGCCTGCAGCTCGTCATCGCTCATCGACACGAAGTCGTCCTCGATGGCGTTGACCTGGGCGGCAGCAGACTCCAGCTTGCGGCGCTGCTTGCCCTCGCCGATGCGAAGGACCTTGTCGAGCAGTACGGGCACGGGTGTAGCTCCTGGTCAGGGGTTGGCCACGTCACGGGTCTGACGTGAGGTCGCCGACGCGACCCGGCCAAGTCTACGCAGGGCCGGTGACGGGTCCAGGACCGCCGACAACGCCGGCGCGAGATCACCGCGGGGCTCCACTGTCACTGCTTCGAGGCCCAGCCAGCGCGCCATCGAGCGCAGCTCCGCAGCGAGCTCGGCCGCGGTCTCCGCGGGGGCGCCGGGCTCGGCGTAGGAGCCCTTCACCACCAGCGAGCCGGTCTTGCGGTCGGCCTTCAGGTCGACCCGGCCGACGAGACTGTCCCCCAGCAGGAACGGAAGCACGTAGTACCCGTGCACCCGCGCGGACTCTGGCACGTAGATCTCGATCCGGTAGCGGAAGTTGAAGAGTCGCTCGGTGCGGTTGCGCTCCCACACCACTGGGTCGAAGGGGCTGAGCAATGCCCGCGCCGCCACCCTGCGCGGCAGCCGTGCGTCGCGGTGCAGGTACGCCGGCTGGTCCCATCCCTCGATGGTCACGGGCACCAGCTCACCGCTCTCGACGAGCGTGCGCACCGCAGGTTTGGAGTCCTCGTGGCGCATCCGGTAGTAGTCGCGCAGGCAGGGCTCGGTGCCGACGCCGTGCGAGCGGGCGGCTCGGCGGATCAGCTCGACGTGCGCCTCTGCGGGTGCCGGCACCGGCCGGCGCAGGATGTGCTCGGGAAGGACCCGCTCAGGGACGTCGTAGCGTCGCTCGAACTGGGGGTTGCGCCCGGCGACGGTGACGGCGCCAGCGAAGAACAAGAACTCCAGCGCCTGCTTGACCTCCGACCAGTTCCAGCCCCAGTCCACCTTCGCCTTCGGAAGGTCGTCGTCGATGTCGCGGGCGGTCACGGGCCCGTGGTCGGTGACGTCCTTCAAGACGCTGGCGACCAGGTCAGGCCTTCGGACGGCGATGCTGCGCGGGCCACCCCACGCCTCGACGTGCGCCCGGGCCATCCGGTGCTGCATGAACGGCCACAGCTCGACCGGCATGTACGCCGCCACGTGCGCCCAATACTCGACGAGCCGACGTGGCGGCTGAGAGGCGGCGCGCTGCAGCAGCGCCGGGTCGTACGGACCTATCCGGCTGAACAACGGCATGAAGTGGGCTCTTTGCAGCACGTTGACGGAGTCGATCTGCAGCACCCCGGTCCGGCCCACCGTCCGCACCAGCGTGCGCATGCTGGGCGTCTCGTGCCGCGGGTCGAGGAAGCCCTGGGCCGTGAGCGTGATCCGGCGGGCCTCCGCCTGGCTCAACGAGGTCCGCCTCACGACAGGTCGAGGAGCTTCTCCCGGACGGCGTACATGACCGCCTCCATGCGGGAGTGCAGCTGCAGCTTCTCGAGAATGTTCCTAACGTGGTTCTTGACGGTGTTCTCGCTGATGAAGAGGTCGCTGGCGATGTCTTTGTTGTTGAGCCCGCGGGCGACGAGCCTGAGTACGTCGAGCTCGCGCTGGGTGAGGCGGGGGGCGATCGAGTCCGGCCGGGAGCCGGCCGAGGCGATGAGCTTGAACTCCTCCAACAGCTTTGCCGCCATGGACGGGCTGATCAGCGACTGCCCGTCGGCGACCAGCCGGACCGCCTGGGCCACCTGGTCGATCGAGGCGTCCTTGAGCAAGTAGCCGGAGGCACCGCTCTTGATCGCCTCGTAGAGGTCGGCCTCCTCGTCGGAGACGGTCAGCATGATGATGTTGGCCGACGGGGCGACCTCCTTGATCGAGGCACAAGCCTCGATCCCGGAGCGCTTGGGCATGCGTACGTCGAGGAGGACGACGTCCGGCACCAGACTGGCGGCGAGCTCGGACGCCTCGTCACCATCGGACGCTTCGCCGACCACCTCGATGTCGTCCTCGACCGACAACAACATGACCATCCCGCGTCGGAAGAGCTCCTGGTCGTCGACGACCACCACCCGGATGGGCTCCGGGTGCAGCGCAGAGGCGACGGTCTCGCTCATGGCGGCATCATCGCAGACACCTCGCCACCTACGGCGTCAGACTTCCGCATGACAGCCCCCTCTCCCCGCGCCGGTCGAGCTAGTGCCCCGTCAAGCAGCGTTCACTAGCCGGTCAGCCGGATCACGCCGTAGTCGTATCCCTTGCGGCGGTAGACCACAGCGGGCACGTCCTCCTCCTTGTCGATGAAGAGGAAGAAGTCGTGGCCGACCAACTCCATCTCGTACAGGGCCTGGTCGAGCGTCATCGGTGAGGCAGGGTGCGACTTCTCGCGAACCACGAGCGGTCCGTCACCGTCGACGGTGAGCGGCCCGACCTTGTGCTCGGAGCCGCCGTCGTCGGCGGTAGGTCCGGGGTCGGGGTCGGGGGCCGGCTCGGTATCGGCCATCGCTTGAGACAGCGACGTGGGCGTGCGCGAGCCGTGGTGGATACGTCGACGGTCGGCTGCCTTGCGGAACTGGGCGCTGAGCCGCTCGACCGCCTTGTCCAGCGCGCTCATCTTGTCCTCGGCCGCTGCCTCGGCACGTACGACGGGACCCTTGCCTCGGATCGTGATCTCGACGCGGGTGGACTGTTGGGACAGGCGGGGGTTCGGCTCGGCAGTGACCTCGACGTCGGCGCGGATGATGCGCTGGTCATACTTCTCTAACCGGGTCAGTTTCTCCTCGACATGATCGCGAAACCGGTCCGACACCTCACAATGACGACCCTTGACCACGACTTCCACACGTGCCTCCTCGATCAGTTGGCTGATGCCGGCTGACAGGTTTCTCTGCGGCTGGCTGGACTCATGGGATGGCACCCGCCCGTCCGACCTGGTCTTCGTCCCCACACTCGCCTGCTGAGGCTTCGCAGCTTCTGCCACTCACCACCTTCTCCCGGAGACGTACGGTGTCTGACCGTGCGGCCGGGGCAGGACTTACGGCTAAGCCGCTCCGTGATCAGCTCTCGTCGCCCAGGGGCGGCGGGAACCTTACGTGGGCCGTTTCGCCAGCGGCTGGCATCGGCTTGCCGAGCAGGGCCTCGACGTATCGAGGCCCTTTCGGCGCAACCACGGACCCGGACGGGTGCCATGGCATCGACCCTAGTCGGTGGGTGCGCGCCCCGACAGCCGCCCGCCGGAACTCGCGGCCCGTCGGGCGTCCGTCGTCAGGGCGGCGTCGGCTGCCGGCGGCGTACCGTCGCCGCCACCACCGCAGCGCCGATCACGTCCACTCCCGCTGCGCGAAGCGCACGCGTCGTCTCCGCTGCCGTGGCCCCGGTGGTCACCACGTCGTCGACCACCACCACGCTGCCGGCGGGGACGTTGCGGCTTAAGCGGAAGGCGCCGGCCAGGTTACGCGCCCGGTCGGCGGAGCCGAGGCCGGACTGGTCGGCCACCCGGCGGACCGCGGTAACCGCCGGCGCACAGCTCGCTGCCACCTCGGCGTCGCGCAGCCGGCGTACGGCGACGCGAGCGATCCGGAGCAGCGGGTCGTGCCCGCGGGACCGGACCGACGATGGCGACGACGGCGCGGGCACCAGCGTGAGGGACGGAACCGGATGCGGCTGTACCGACAGCAGCCCCGCGACCGCCCACGCGAGCGCGCTGCCGAGCGGAGGCGCCAACGCCAGCAGGCCGCCCTCCTTGTGGGCGAGGATCGCCGCCTTCACTACGCCGTCGTAGTCGTTGACGGCATATGTCACCGGGAACCCGGCAGGGGTCGGGTCGGGTGCGGTGGCGAACGGCATCCTGACGAGTGTGCCCGCGCAGCGCCGGCACAGCGCGAGCCCCGGGCGCTCGCACCCCACGCACGCGCCGCCGAGGAGCAAGTCGACACCCGCCTCCACGTAGCGTCCGCTGCCCATCGGCCCACCCTGTCGCGGCTGCTCCCCGGCTGTGTCACTTTCCGGCCGCGCTGGGGAAACCGGACCCGCCCGCGGCGCTTGGGGACGCTCTCGGTCGGCTAGCGCGGCACTAGCCCGGGTAGAAGGGCAGCCTGACCCTGACCCGCGGACCGTACGCCGTCCAGCCCGCCTCCGGTGAGCGAAAATAGAGCGATCCGTTGCCGCCGCCGACAACAAGCGGCACGTCAGGGTTCGGAGCGGCGGCCACGGTCAACGGGCGGATCGGCAGGAAGCCCTCGAAGGTGCTCAGGTTCGAACCGTCGATGCGGACCTCGAACGGCTGCAGGTCGCCGCCGTCGTCGTTGGCCAACACGGCGACCGAGGTCGGGCTGAGCCAGGCAAGGTTGTCGGTGCCGCTGAAGGTGACATCGGGACCTTGCACCTCTTCGGCTGTGGTGAGGACGACATCTGCCGGTCTCTTCGCGTCGCGGTTGATGATCGAGATCACCAGCTTGGTCTTTCCCTGCCGGCGCACCACCGCGGCGAGTCGGGTGCCGTCGCGTGAGACGGCGAAGCCGAGCACGGTCTCGCCGGTGATACCAGGCACTTCGATGGGCCGGGCTCGCCCGGCGACCAGCGTGTAGAGAGCAGCCCCGCGCTCGGTCATGTCGACGACCCACAACACGTGATGGATGTCCCACGACGGCCTCAGCAGGTCGGTGCCGTCGTTGAACCAGACGGCCGTCCCACCGCCCGCTGCGGAGACCTGCCCCACCACCAGGCGCCGGCCGGTCGCGTCGACCAGCGCGGCCCGGTCGCCACTCGGCTCGACGGCACCTGATCGGGCGTCCCTGGGCCCGCGGCCGATCGAGCCGGTCACCCGCGAGATACCGTCCGCGGACACCGTCACGAGACCGCGCGACGACAGGCCGAACAGCTGTCGCAGGCTGGCGCCGAAACCGGCGGGGTCGTAGCCGCTGAACTCGTCGATACCGAACGACGCGCCGGAGCCCGGCACCTCGAGCGGCTGACCGTCGACCGTAAGGCTGATCGACGCGACCTCCGCGAGCGACTTCAACGTCCAGGTGAGCTGGGCGGCCAGCAGTCGACGCTGGTCGGCCGACATCTGTCGTGCTTCACTGCTCAACGGGATCCTGGCCTGGCCGTTGGCCGACAGCGTGACCGAGCCGGCCACAGTGAGGCCGCGGGGCGCGGCCGTCGACACGATGCCTGCCAACCGCACGCTCGGCCCGCGGAGCAGGTCCTCGACGAGCATGGCAAGGGTGGACTCACCCAGCGACAGGTAGACGGGGTCGGGGGTCAGGATGCTCTCGGTGGGGTCGAAGAAGAACAGCGCGAACGGCTCGAAGTAGCGATCGAAGTAGTCCGCGTCGATGTAGGTGCCGACCGGCGGGTTCGCGATCCGCCACTCGTCGCCGACCAGCTCGGTGCGCAGGGACAGGCTCACCTGCGCGGTGGCCCGGGTCGACGACGTCCATGCCCCGCGGCTGTCGAGTGTGCCGAGCCGAAGGGCCCGCACGGTCACCGCTTCGGGGTTGTCGCTCAGCTCCTGGTCGTCATAGACGACCAGGGACTGGTCGGGGGACCACTTTGTGGCGGCCGGCTCGGTAAGGAACTCGCGCGCGAGCGCGTCC
>JAABUS010004306.1_pt1 | contig 20798 bp, 19 predicted proteins | sample 5560161 | NCBI WGS metagenome assembly JAABUS01 (sample SAMN10711885, study PRJNA513376) | rock metagenome | isolation source: Antarctica rocks | place: Antarctica: Victoria Land, Trio Nunatak nord | collected 2016-01-04
AGCTACGGCTTCGGTCAAGGCCATTGATGTTTCAAATTGTTGGAAATAGGGGAGTTGGTAACCTTCGCCTCATAGGGCTGGTAGGGCTGGGGCCCGCTAGTAGAGTTTTCACCTTCCACCTCCTACGAAATATCCGTGCCCCCCACTTTCGCTCATCCTTCGCTTAGTGCTCACCAGTCATACACCACTTTCAGCCATACATCACTAAATCTTCATATTTTTGATTCACCACCTTCAAAAATTCACCAAACTTCAATCACATGACTGCTACTTATGCTATCATCGAGAGTTGCATTCAGAAGGCTATTGACATCATAAACATGTGTGAAAATTCTAATTGAGTTGAAATTGCGTGCGAGTTTCATGTTTCATATGATCGACTTCAATCTAGACTACGAGATTATCAGTTCAAAACAGCAGTATGAGAACTGCATAATAAAGCTTTAAAATCTGATCAAAAGTCAGCTTTACAACAATACTTAACTACAGTGAATCAGTTAAATCTGTCAGCTAGATTACATATGATGCAATCAATGACAAATGTTCTTCATGCTCAAGACTTTGCTCGTTGAAATTCTTCATCTTTACTGAACATTCAATAAGTCAAATGATGATTAAATCATCAGTCAGATCTCTTCAAAGTGTTACAAGCATATCAAGATTGAACAAGACTGAAGTTTTAATCAATTTGCAATGCACACTAGTGAGTATTCTGCGTAATAATTAAAGCTAGTCAATGATCTGATCAAGATTTGACTTAGATCTGACTCAGATTTGACTCAGATATGACTTAGCATCTTTTTTCTTTTCTAGCATCTTTTAATCAACTTTTATTATCTTTTAGACAAACACACTTCTTTATGTTACGAGTAATCAACAGATTTCTATGACAAACATCTTTCTTTATGTTGCAAACATCTTTCAAATCAACATTTTTCTTGTGTTTCAACACGTCTTCTTTGAAACTAATGTTGATCTGAGTAACTACTATATAAAGCGTATTCTTCTTGTCTTTTGTATCTTCTTTCTTCTGTATTCTTAAAGTCTTAGTTATAACTATCTTTATAAATCAAACATTCTAGTCACGCATGCACTTTGATTAGTTTCTAGACATGATTTCAACACAAAGCTAAACGAAAGTTTATAGCAGTTGATGAAAAGAATGCATATGATTCAAAAGTATTACAGACTCATTTTGATGAGTTTAAAAAGATGATCATCAAATATTATATAATGAAGAATGATACATGAAATTTCAATGAAATCAACTATCATATGAGCATTGCACATTTTGATTGAATTGTTACTATAAATTTAAATAGAAGAATCTACTTCAAGAATTCAAATAATAAAGAATCATTGATGAACATTGAATGCATTAATGAAGAAAGCAAAAATATATCATTAATGTTAATTATGACTGAAGTTCAACTTTTAATTCTTCATTTCAACAATGATCTTGATGATGATATGCTAGTCATTATCTTTGATACAAACTATTCAAATGACTGAATTTTTCTTCAATGACTGAAGCACTTTAATCACTTTAGTCAAAAGCATCAAAAGAAAGCTTGAAGAATGCTGATAATGAATGATTATGAATCTCATTATACATGCAAATTTCTATTCTACTGTGAGAATCATAAAATCATACTCTTCAACTTATCTTTGCATACTACTCATCTGCTTTAATTGTTAAATGTATGTGTATTTCAATCATTAAAGCATTGATATTCAAAGATGATTAATTGAGCTGTTCAAATGAGTAATGAGTGTTATGAGTTTGCATAAAGCAAATCATATGAGTATATTCTAACTAGAAGTTCAAAGCTGAAGAAGAAAAAAGATGCAACACATCATGAGTTTTACTCATGAAAACATGTTAAATTGCTAGCATGTCAACATTAACTTTATATCAGTTTATAATAGTTTAACATGATCTATATTAAATTAATTTAAAGTGCATAATTGCAACATTACTTCTTTTCTTCATTTAACAATGTTCTCATTGCTGCAGTTTGATTAATCTTTCTTAAGTTGATTTTTATTTTAACTTGTTCAAATATTATTCATGAAAATCATTTACAATCTTTAAGCATTTTTTGAATTCACTTTCATTAACGTTATATTAATGTAAATCAACGTTGTATTTTTTTAATTGACATGATATTGTAATTTATCTTGTTTGTAATGTCTGAAATTCAGTATATTCTTCATCTTTAATTCATCTTCGTTGTCAATCACTATAAAGTCAGATGATTCATTTTATTATTCATTCAGCAAATTCTTTGAATTTAATTACAGCAAATTTGATGCAAACTTTGAATGTATCTTCATAGTCAATGATAGTTTCAGTTGATAAACATGTTTAATCTCAATCAGAATCTTGAAGAATTCTAGCATTTTATCATTTAGTTTTTTTGATGATCATAAAATCATTATGTTTCTAAAATTCAGAAACATCATGTCATTTATCTTGTAAATCATTTTCTTTCAATGCTTATTAATCTGTTTCTTCATTGTAACTTTGACTTTTATCAAGACTTACTTGATCAATGCTAGTAATTATTTCATATGTTTGAATATATTCTTTACTTTGTCTGCTTCAATTTTAGCTTAAGTGATCTCATATTTGATTGAATTTAAATCGAAGCTCATATGAAAGTAAAAGCTCTTATTCAGAAAGAATATTGACTGTTCAATTGATGATAAAATAGCATTGTTATTAATGAATTCAATCATAAATAATCAGATGAATCAATCATCTTGCATATATGAGCAGTAACTTCGTAAATATCATTCTACATTCTGATTCACTCTTTCTATCTAATCATTAATTTAAGAATGATAATTGATGAATAGTTTCATCTTGATGTTTAGTCTTAAACATAAAGACTTTCAAACAATTGATATAAATTATGAATCACAATCAAACATTATTGATCTTGATAATTCATGAGTTCTGAAGACTCATATCAACAGTAGTTTAACTGTTTGTTCTACAAAGATTTCTTTGTCATCTGATTAATACAATATATAGTGTTGTTTCTTAAATAATCAATTTATGATTGTCAGAATTACGTTGCTTTTATCACTTTTTAATAAATCAATAATGAAGTTTAATGATATATTTTATCATCATTGCTCAAGTATGAGCAATGACTTTAGCAATTCATTGATTCAATCTCTTGATGCTTTTAATCTATGATAAACATAACAGTTTTGAATGTAACACTTGATCATCATTCTCATCTTTAATCAGCAATATGATCATCTCAGCAAGTTCAACATTTAATTCATGTTAGAATGATCATTGATCAAAAGATCATGTGCTTCTCTTATTAATAGAATGATCATTGACTGAGAAATTCATAGACTATCATCTTTTCAGAGTACTTCATCAAGTACTTTGCAATTGTCTAGATTAATATCTTAACAAGTCTTTCTATTCTGTTTCATGATTATTTGAATATCAAAGCACAGTTGATTCATTCAATTTTCAACTAAAATCTGATTTTGAATAAAAATTATTTCTTTAATTAAATTTTGATTAACTTTTAATTTGAGTTTTGAATTTGAGTCAGATTCTGAGTCAAATCTGAGCAAGATTTAATTTAAATCTTGATTAACTTTCTGATCATCTTTTATTAATTGAAGTTCAAATCTGTCTTTTGACAATAGCATCTGATGCTGATATAACTTACAATCATCATTTGCTTCAATTGACTTGACATCTGACATTTTGATTAGCACATTAACTTTCAGATTCTGTTTTCTCAACTGATATATGATCTTGAAGTTATATTCAGATAACTTCTTAGCTCATTTAACTTGTCATCTGATCAGTTCTTTGATGATCATGAAGTACTTCAAATTCAGATGATTGATGAAGATTTTAATTAAAATATTCATATATTTCAATTCAAAACATCAATGCTTTAAACAACAAATGATGATTAGCAGTTTCTTGTCATAAATCTTATAGTTGCATTCTGCAAGAATCATGTTCTTGTTATAGAAAATCATTGAATGTAAAATGTCTTCATCATCATACTAAGACAATATTTTATTATTAACATAGTTTGAAAAATCAGTTTTTAAAATAGCTTCTTTGATTGAGTTAAAATGCTTCAAAATGAAAACTGTTATCACTTTTTACTTCAGTTCTTCAAAGATCATCTGACAGATTTCTGTTCATTCAAAAAGATGATCTTTTTGAGTCAGCTTTATCATGAGTCAAGCGATTTTTGAAAAGTTCTTTATGAATCATTGATAAAAATTGCAGAAATCAATGAAAATCTGCATGTGAATTAACAATCAAGACACTTTTTAATTTTAAATCACATTTACTTTTCAAGAATTCATTTGCAAATTATTGATGAATATCAGTAGTTCAAGAAATGAAATTTTCTGAATCTTGAATTCACACTTGTCAATGTTTATTTGTAAATTGACTTCACGAAGCTTCTTTAGCACTTCTTTCACATGAGTTCTATGTTCTTTCAATGTTTTACTATAGATGAGAATATCATTCAAGTATGTCTGACAAAATTTATGTAAACAGTTGAATAACACATCATTGATATAATGCTGAAAGAAAGCAGATTCATTGATTAATTCAAAGAGCATTACTCTATACTTGTAAATGTTGAAGAAAGTAATAAAAGTAGTTAAATTTTCGCTTTTTGAACTCATGTGCAGTTTATTGAACATGATGATAATGTTAAATCAAGTCAGATACTTACTGTCTTGAATTCAAGCTAGTACTTCGTCTATTAAGAATATTAAATAATGATTTCTTTTAATCAGAGCATTCAGTTTTCAATAGTTCATGCAAAAGTGAAAACTATCATCTTTCTTTTCAATAAACAGTATTGACGAAGCAAAAGAAGCTTTGTTAAATATGATGAACTTCTTCTTCAAATTCTCTTTTAAATACTTCTTAATCTTTTGCAACTTGTAGTTTAACATGAAATACAATTGACTTTTAGAAGATTGACTCTCTTCTTCTAATTTAATCTTATGATCATATAATCAATGCAAGAACAATTGCGTTATCTTTTCTTTATCAAAAACATTCAGAAAATTATGATAAATTATTGAAAACTTCTTCTTCAATTCATTTAATGACATGACAAAGATCATTTCATTCAGTTTCGCGAAATCTTCAACTAAGTTAAACACTTTGTTGATTTCACTAATGATCAAGAAAAAGATCTTGATCTTCTTATTCTTGACTAGAGTTTGATATACAGCAACTTTAATCATGATAATATTGATGAGTTTTTTTGTCTGAGTTGACTGAAAGAAGCGAAGTTGATCAAGATTAACTTAAGTGCTTTGCTTTGCTATGAGAGCAGATTCAATGAATCAAGCAGATTCAATGAATTTATTCACTGATTTCTGATTTATGAATCTCTTCAAGATGATCATTGATGTAACAATTGAGTTCAAGTTCTTTCATTTCATTTTGCAGATTTCATTTAGTTCAAATTTGTGAACTGTTGATTAATTGCTTACTTTCAAAATGATAGATTTCAATGTTCAAATTTTCAACAATGATATTAATCAATCATTTGCAGAATCTATTAACATTTAATTTCTTTTCAATCAAAGATTTTCAATGATTATTTTATGCTGATCTAAACAAGTTATTAATAAAAGCATCAATTCATTCTTGTGTTCTTGTATCATGATTGATGTATACAGAGCATGTGTAATCAACTTTTGATCAAAGATTTCATCATACTATCAAATTGACTTTGATTTTGACAGCAATATTGACTGAATATCAAAGTGTTCACATAGCTCTGACATCAAAGATTCATTAATGAAAGTCATGTCAATGATTTCAGTATTTATTGTTATGATTTTAGTCTTCGTTTATTCTTCATTTAGTCTTTGTCTGATTTTATTCTAATTGAGTCTAGCGAGAATCTGATCTAGAAATGATATCATTGAAACTCTGCATCATATGTGTAAGACATCAATTCAATCAAGTTTAGCACAAAGCTAAGAAACATACATATAAGAATCAAGTTCTTTTCTGTAGATACTTTTCTTTCTTAGCATTTATTTATTAGTTAAATGACATTTTTATGACTCGCTCTAGATCAATCTTTAACAGTAGATAAATGCTAATCAACTACTCTGTTATTGATGTGTAGATGATATAAAATAATCTACTTCTATTCAGAAAATTCGTAAGAAATTCTTCAAATTACTTTCATCAAAATACACATTCAAATTTACTTAAATTTATCAAATCAATCACTCAATCTTATCATAATTAAATTTATTTATCTACTTTTATCTTTCTTACAATGACATGTGACTCTAAATCAGTTGAATCATGAACAGCTCATCTGCTTAAAAGCATTGCTAATAAATGAGTTTTTCTTATTTCTGTTGATGCTTCAACGAAATCTCAGAATGCTGATATCTTGTGAAACATCAAGACAGAAGAACAGCTTTGTCAATGAGCTCATGATCAGTCAAACAAGATCATCAAGATGTTGAATGAGCTTAGATCTTAACAAAACATGACTTTGAAACTCAATGAGCAATGAATCATTGTTTAAGTTGAACATGACAAGAGATTGAATCAACTAAAGATTAAACAGATGATCATAAACACTTTAAAAGAGATAAATAAACACTATCAAGAGAAAATGTTGAATCTTAAAAATAAACTCAAAGAAGTATTGCATTCAGCGAATCAGTCTCAATCTCGTCAGTCTACTGAATCTTGAGTTTCTATGAAATCTTTATCTCATCAATCTATCAAGAATCATACTCAACGTAAGTCATTCACTTTATTTAATAATGATTATCACAAGTCTTTCAAGTTTTTGAATTCATCTGTATTCATTAATGAAGATGAATCAACATAAAATAACTGAAGAATCAAGATAAATGACAAGCTTTAGACAAATGTTGATCACTTTATTGATGAGACTATCTGCATTGTTTATGTGATATCTAGACTAGAAGATGATGCTGCTGAGCATATTTTTGCTTGACATCATCATGATGCTTTGCATTCTTACATTTCAATCTACAAGCTATTTGAGCATCTGAAAGAAATATACAATGAATTGAATAGAAATTGAAAGTGTCGTTGCAAGTACAACACTCTGAAACAAGCAGACAAGTTTTTCAATGTCTTTTACTTCAATTTTATGAAGTTATTCAACTATTTCAATTATGACAATTGCATTCTGATAAACAATCTTCAGAATAAAATCAATAATCGCTTGCAAAACACTTTATCAGTCTGTTCAAAGAACTTTACTTCACTCACTTGCTTAAGAATCTTTCTTCAGAATGTGAATAATAAACAGTGAGTCAACTATCAGCTACGCAGTCAGCTTTGCACTGTCATCATCAAAGTCACTGTTATATCTGATAAATGTGTTGCTACTTCATTGTCAGCAGTAATGACTTTGATAATTGAATATATTAAGTCAACTATTTTTTTTATTTCTGAGTCAGTTAAATCATTTATTGTCTGCTATATCTGCAAGATTTCAGATCACTTATTCAAGAACTGCTTTCAGAACAAGATTAATATTTTAACATTTCATGCATTCATCTTTTGTCTACATGAAATCATCATTTCGAAGAATAAAGAGAATGAGAAAATGTCTTTCGAGAATAATGAGGCAAAAAACTAGAGACTTTCATCAAAGATGCAATGAAAGATGTGTTAATTTCTTTAACAATGAGCATGTCAGATGATTCTTTTGCTTCTGAATCTTTGACTACTGAATGTATACTTTCTAGCAATGAAATTAGTTACTCATTGAAGTCATTGATTGACATCGAAGCTGCTGACTATTTGTTAATTGATGAAGTAATTGTGCAGATTGTTTGTGATCAGTTGCAAATCAAGTCTCTGACTTTAATCAAAGTGAAGTCAATTCAAGAATTTAATGATCATTATGCTAAGAAACTCATTACTCATGTCATTTATTTGAATCTGACTGTTCAAAATCATATGATTGACACTGCTTCTATGTTGATCACTCAATTAAATTAACATCAAATGATTCTTGAAAAAACATGAATGAATAAAATTGATCTAGTAATTGATATGTAAATCAATTTTCTTCGATTTTTGAATTTCAATTCTACTAGTTGTTACAAGCGTATCAAGACTGATTAGAGCTAGTCAATGATTTGATCAAGATGTTGATCTAGATCTGACTCAGATTTGACTCAGATATGACTCAACACTCTTTTTCTTTCTCAATACTCTTTTCTTTCATCAATATCTTGTTCATTTACATCATCTTCTTTTCATGTCACAAACACATTTCTTTCAAGTCTAATGCAGTCTCTGAACATTAAATAAATAGAAGCTTTTGTATCAATCTTCTTCTGTATTTTTAATATTCAGTTATAGCTATCTTTAAAGATCAAGCACTATCAATTCTGATCTTCATTAATTGTATCATTTAAGCATGATCTCGACATTATATTAAGAATTCATTAATCACATAATACTGATTTCATTACTCATTCAATCAACTCATACAGACGAATCGAGTTTAAAGAAATTTGTTTACCTGATGATTCAATCTTGAAAGACAAGAACAATATCAGAAAATTCATAGAATCAATGAGAACATATAATCATTGAATTGCTAGAAGATTTATTGCTCATTCAGTATGCATTCATTCAAAATCGATTAATAGAATCTATGATAAAGAATCTTCGTGAATTGCTAGAGAATCAAATCGATCAAGAGAATTACAATAAAGAATCTTCGTGAATTGCTTCAAGATTAATCACTCTCATTAACATTTTTTTGTTGAACAAACATTCGTCTTTCTTTATAAAATCACTGAGCTTCATTCTTCGTTCAGTTTAAATCAATTCTCATCTTTTTCACTATGATATTTAAGAACACATCTGATAAAAATCAAGCTTTCGTTGACTTCTTGCAACAAACATGTTCACAAGCTTTCTTTTTTATCATTGACTCACAACACACTTCTTCATTCATTGCTTTTAATAAATCAAACGCTGAAATCATCATACTTGATGATATAAAAGTATGAAAGAAACATATTTATGATTTTAATAAAGAAATAGATTATCTCGTCAAGATGAAACAATGAGACAAGAGTGAAATTCAACAGTTGAAAGCAAAACTACAAGCTTTCACTGCTATCACAGTCAATGTAATCATCACTACTTTCTTGATTGTCATCTACTTTGAACAATTTAAATATCATAAAATACTTGATTCTTCAATGTTTACTGATGAAAAAAACTTTACTTGAAAGAACTGATCTCTTGACATACAAGAGAAGTTAGCAATTAACATTGACATCTTCTCAAATGAACTTTACAAGCTGAGCTACATAAACTCTCAACTAGCAGATGACATCATTGAAGTCACTTAAGTCAGATGCAATCTCAACTGTGACAATTTCTATCTGACTGTCAATGAACTTTTAAAGAAACTAGCTCAATCATTTCATGACTCTGATAAGAAAGATAACTATCGTAGAAAATATATTAATTTGATTCAAGAATCAAAGAAATTCAGCGATTTCTTTAATTAGTTTCAACGACTATACATTTATCTAAAGTATCAGAAAAACGTACTAATCGTTGATCTAAAGAATAAAATAAATTCTCATCTTCAAATCTTTTGAACAGCTCAGATGAAGTTACTCATCAAGCTATCAAATATTTGAAACTATCTGATTCGCTTGAACAATGAACATAAAGCAGTTCAAGAGATCAAGAACAAACTACTTAAATGTGATGATTTAAAGATCATTATTTCTAAAGCAACTATTGCTGTTCAGTCTTCTGCTTCGAAGTCTGACTGATTAAAGTCACGCAGCGCAGTTTTGACTAACATCAAGAATGTAGACGTTCTAGTTGAAATCTGTTTCATATGTCACAAATCAGATCATAGTTTCAAAGAATGCTCAAATTAATCTATCAAAGTCAATGCAGTTGATGAGAACTATGATTGTTTTGAACTCAATACTGAATCAAAGTTCAAGTTAAAAAACTAGTCATCTTTTCAGCAATCACTGAAGTGAAAATTATATCTTTGTGCAATTTAAACGAAATTCTATCGAAAGAGAATTACTTTGATAAGTCATTTCTAGTCAATGCTCTTCTCATCTCACAGAATGAATCATTCAATCTTCGCTCTTTGATAGACAGTGATTCAGTCATTTCTACAATTATATATATCAATCTAGTCAATAAAGTATGTAAAGAGCTGAGAATTCAATTTATATCACTGACAAAAGAGAAGTTAATAAAAAAATATGATGAAAAGATATTTAAAAAGACTATCACTCATAAAATTCTATTGAATCTCATCAATGAAAGTCATAAGAAATTGACTGTTTCTATGTTGATAGCTGACATCAATCATCACGAAGTCATATTAGAAAAATCATGAATGAATAAAAATGAAATATTACTGAATATGCAAATCGATCTCATCATTTTTTTGAATCAATTAAATACTTTCATTTCGATTTTTTCAATCTTGCTCAATTCAAAGCACTGAAGTTGATCATGATCAACTTCGCTCTTTTCAATCACTTAGACTAAAACTTCTACGATGCTCAAATGATTCATTTTAATCACTACTTCGAAAAAGTCATTCTCGATTCAAAGCATAAACATCGCTTTGTTTAAAACATTGTTGAATTATTCAAAGAAGAACAAGATCAAAGTCTTTGCTCTATTTATGATGAACATCAATAAAGAAATCACATACAATACTCAGTGCAATTTGAACGTTCTAAACGTCTCTTCAATCAATGAAACGACTCAGAATTTGAGAGATATTAAAGCGAAGCTGTCATCAAAATATTATGAGTTTCTAGATGTTTTTGATCGAGTTCAATTGAATAAACTACTTTCTTATCGCTTTTATGATCATAAAATTAAACTCATCAGTGATTCAACACTCTCTTGCTGTTGAGCATATTGAATGTTCTCTGTCAAACTTCTGAAAGTAAAAAAGTACTTAAATGAGAATCTGTTGAAGAAATTCATCACTTTCAATCAGACTTTCTATTTCTTTCTCGTTCTATTCGCTTTTAAAGCAAATAAAGATCTTTGATTCTGCGTGAACTATTAAAAGCTAAATGTTATTTTCAAAAGAAATAAATATTCTTTATTGTTGATAGATGAGATCATTGATAAAATAGTGAGTTGCAAGCATCTGACTAGATTGAACATCATATCAGCGTTCAACAAACTTTGAATGCATTTCGATAGTGAGAATTACATCATCTTTATCACTGCTTTAGAAGCATATAAATACAAGATGTTATCATTCAAACTGACTAATGAATCAATCTTCTTTCAGCAATATATGAATGACATTCTATGAGACTTTCTGAACGACTTTTGCCAAGTCTATCTAAATGACATTCTCATGTATAGCAAAACAAGAAAGAAACATAGAGATCACGTCAAACTAGTATTGAAACAACTACGCGAAGCTGAACTGCAGATGAATATTTGAAAGTGCAAATTTAATGTAAAAGAGACTGTCTTTCTAGAAGTCATTGTATCAGAACTAAATCTTCGTATGAATCTCAGCAAAGTGACAGTCATAGTCAGCTGAATCACTTGAATCAATCTAAAAGAAATTCAGAGCTTCGTGAAATTTGTTAACTTCTATCGTTGTTTCATTAAGAACTTCTCAAAGCTAGTCAAATCATTCACTCAGCTGACTAGAAAAAACACGTCTTTTGTTTGAAACAAGATCTGTGTTCAAGCTTTTGACAATTTAAAGAAACAAGTCAGCTTGATCTTCATACTTCGTCACTTTGATCTCAAACGATAAGCTATTTTGAAAATCAATGCTTTGAACTATGTAAAAGATGAAATACTATCTCAGTACAATGATGAAGAAGTTCTTCATTCAATGACTTTTTACAGCAAAAGCATGATTCTCGCTGAAATCAATTATCACATTTATGACAAGAAATTGCTAGTCATTATTTGATGCTTTGAACACTGATGACTTGAGTTGAAATGCATTAAACTACTCATTTAAATGTTCATCGATTATCAGACTTTGAAGATCTTCATGAAAAACAAACAGTTGAGTCAATGACAAGTCAACTATCTGAACATTCTATTGAAGTTCAACTTTTAGATCATCTTTAGATCAGGCAAAATAAATACTAAAGTCAATGCTTTAATCAGAATGTCTTTAGCAAACGTCTCTGAATCAGCTCAGCATCTTGAAGATTGTTTTCAGACTATTTTGATCTTTGATAGAGTTGATGTTTTATCTGTTGAATCGAAAGCAAATCTCTATCAATGAGTATGTATGATCAATCAAACAGATAAGTTCTGCAGTGAATATAAACAAGCTATGAACGAGAACAAGCTCAAATTTCATATCACTAAACTGAAGAACTGTGAAATCATTGACGACATTCTATTTAGAAAAGATCTACTGTGAGTTTCTGAGAACATGCACACGAAATTACTACAAGAAGTGCATGATCAATCTTCAATCTTTCATCTTAACAATAAATGAATCATTAATCTAGTTCAGCATTTCTACTATTGATCAGATCATCAAGCTACTATTTGATGATACATTTGAAACTGTCATGCTTGTCAGCGAAGCAAAGTCTTTAGAAATAGCATCAATGAACTTTATCATTCTCTTTCAATTTCACAGAAACGCTGAAAAGATATAGCTATGAACTTCATCATTGAACTATCTCTGTCAGAAGATTATAACATCATTTGCATAATTATATATCATCTCATCAAAAAACGTCACTATGTTCTCTGTCATTAAGAAGACGATGACATTTTAGTCAAAGAAACGATTTAAATCATGCTATGAAACGTCTATTGACTGCATGATTTACTCAGTTCTATTGTTTTGAACAAAGACTTTCAATTCATATTGACTATGTGAAAAAGTCTTTGCAAGCGACTGAGAATCACAGCTAGTTTATTCACAGTTTATCATTCTGAGATCAACAATTAATCAAAACGAGTCAATCAAGATGTTGAATGCAAACTTAGAATCTATTGCAATTACATGCAGAATGACTGAGTCAAATGAATATCTATGATGAAATTCAGCAACAATTTCAATATCTTCTTGATCACTTCAATGATTCTCTTCTACTTCAATAAAGAATTTCACTCTCAAATGAGTTTCAATTCAGATACAACTGATTACAAAACAACTTGTGAATGACTTAAAGTTAAAAAAGCAGATGATATTATCATTCAAATAAAAGAGTTATTGAACTTCAATTGTTAATAATTGAAAAAGATGAAGCTGACTATTGAAGTTCAGATCAATAAACATAGATGAAACGTCACATATGAAGTAAATGACTGAGTTTGACTATCTTTCAGAAACATCAAGACAATGAGACTTTGCAAAGATTTGAAAGACAAACAGCTAAATCTTTATCAAATCACTGCTAAAGTGAGTATCTTCTATCATCTTCATTTATCAGTCAGCATGAAGCATCTGCATTTAATGTTCAGCTCAAAGCTACTACAATCATATTCAGAAGACTTTCTATCAGAACAACATTCAGAATCACTCAGATTAATCACTATTGAAAATGATGAACATTAAAAGATAGATGATATATTGAACTTCAGACGCTATTGAGATCAAATACAGTACAAAGTCAAATGAAAAAATCTAGATAAAGATAACAAATGATACTATGTTGATAAAGAAAAATTTGATGACTCAGAGAAAGTTTTGAACGAATTTTATAAGCTATATTCAAGCAAACCGCGCTAAATATCGGAATAATTATCAACAAAAGTGAGCAAAGAAACTACATTCATGCAAACATGAATTTTCGAAGAAGAAAGTAATTTTACGAGCGTATCAAGACTGATTAAAACTAGTCAATGATTTAATCAAGATGTTGATCTAGATCTGACTCAGATTTGACTCAAATATGACTCAACACTTTTTTTCTTTCTCAATACTCTTTTCTTTCATCAACATCTTGTTCATCTACATCATTTTCTTTTCATGTTACAAACACATCTTTTTCAAGTCTAGCACAGTCTCTGAACATTACATAAATAGAAGCTTTTATATCAATCTTCTTCTGTATTCTTAATATTCAGTTATAACTATTTCTAAAGATCAAGCACTATCAACTCTGATCTTCATTGATTGTATCATTTAGACATGATTTCAACACTAGTCAGAAATTAATTGCTTTACTCTCAAGCAATAAATTAATCACGAAACGAAAGAGCTTAACTTTTACTCATATACTGAAGAGATCTTTCACTTTCGTTACATCTCAACTCAGTCAGAAATCATCTTCTTTCAGTCAGTTCAATGAGAAGTCAGTTAAACTAATCAAACAGTCAAAATTGCATGACGCAGTTTCGTTTAACGTCAACTTTAAATCAACGTTCAGTCTGAAATCAGCTTTCAGTTCAATCAACATATTCATGATAGAAGCAGCAACATATAGAATGTTAGTCAAATGATCAGACATCAAGATCTTTGCTGTTATCATCTTGAAAATCAATTGACTTATAACTACAGCTGAGAATAAGCTCGAAGAAGTGAATTTACATGAGCTTTCACACGTTAAGACTTTTGAGCAAGTCAAGATCAAGCTTTTCTCTGAATATCATGATTATTTAAACATCTTCGATCGAGCAATGATTAATCAGCTATCATCTCATTGTATTTATGATCACAAGATTAAGTTAATCGATGAGAGAATGTTCTTGCGAAGCAGACTATATCAGATGTTCAATCACAAGCTTCAGAAGATAAAGAAGTATCTGATTGAACATTTGAACAAAGAATTCATTTTCTTCAGCTTTGCATCATACGTCTCGCTTATCTTGTTCATTGAAAAGAAAGACGAAAGTCTGCGTTTCTGCGTTAACTACAGAAAGTTCAATGCTTTGATTAAACGAAATCGCTATTCTTTGCTCTTGATAGACGAGACTTTCGCTCATATACAAGAAAGCAAATACCTGATTCAATTAAACATTATTGTCATGTTCAATAAACTGCAAATGCATTCAGATAGCGAAGATCTGACTATTTTTATCATCTTCTTTGATTCACACAAATATCATGTAATGCTCTTTGAATTAATCATTGAATCAATGTTTTATCAACACTATATGAACAACGTACTGTTCAAATATCTTCATCAGTTTTGTCAGATTTATCTAGATGACATTATCATTTACAGCAAGATCTTGAAGAAACACAAGCAACATGTACGATTGATCTTGAATAGACTACGAGAAGCTGATCTACAGATAAACATTGATAAATGCAAGCTTCATGTTCAGAAAATCATCTTTTTAGAACTTTTGATATCAATTGAGAAACTTAAGATTAATTCACGAAAGATACAAGCAGTAGTAAATTGATTTATTCTTAATAATCTCACTCAGATTCAGTCATTCATTGACTTCTGCAACTTCTATTGATGCTTTATCAAGAACTTTTCGAAGATTGTTTGTTCAATAATTCAACTTACTCAAAAGAAGATTATATTTGAATGAAATGAAGTCTGTCAAACTGCATTCAATCACATGAAAAGATGTATGACTGAAACTTCTATACTTCGTCACTTTTGTTAGAAATCAGCATAGAGCGAGTCATATGAGTGTAATGTAACAAGTATATAAATGCTAAGAAAGAAAAGTATCTAGAAGAGCAGAGTCAACTATTTATATGACTCAGAAGAACATAAGCTAATTCTGAATAAACTTGACTTTGAAACAAGTTTATGCTTTAGCGATGAGTGATTGACAATAACTTTCAGAATAGTTATCAACATAGTCATCAACATAGTCATCAATGAAGATGCGTAGCTAGAATTGTAACATTACTTCTCTTCTTCAACAATTCATGTTTACATGAATGTATTTTCTTAGTCTTATGTAAAATCGAAATGTCTATTGTAGCAGACTCACTATGCAAGATAGAAGTGTCATTGAAGCAGTGTTACGAGCGTGCTCAGCTCGCGCGCTCTGAAGTGAGCCTAAGACTCTATCGAGCTTAGCGCTTCCCTTTTCTCTGTACATATAGTCTTCGCACCTTCGTAGATCTCGCTCTTTAGCTTTGAATTCTCGTTTACCTGATTTACCCTTCGTTTACCTGTATCTCTATGACTTGCTCTAGGCATGATTCTAACAAGCAGACTCACTAGTTGCATGCAAATGAGTTAACAGATCAATTCACTGATAGATAGAATGATGAGAAGATAAATCATTGCATTGACGAAGTATCATTGTAGCAGACTCACTAGTTGCACATGAATGAGTAGACGAATCGATTCACTGATAGGTAAAACGATGAGAAGATAAATCATTGCATTGACAAAGTGTCATTGTAGCAGACTCACTAGTTGCATATGAATTAGTAGATAAATTGATTCACTGATGAGTAGAATAATGAGAAGATAAATCATTTCATTGACAATGTCATTGAAGCAGACTCACTGATTGACTTGCTCATTGAAAAGATCAACTTTAAGCTCGTCATTGTAGCAGACTCACTAGTTGCATGTGAATGTATGATCAGGTTCACTGATGAGTAGAGCGATGAAAGTGAGTAGATCATTGCATTGAGAATAGATGTCATTAATGCAGACTCACTAGTTGCATGTGAACTGATAAACAAATCGATTCACTGATAGATAGAGTAATGAGAAGATCATTGCATTGATAATGTCATTGAAGCAAACTCATTGAAAGTTTACTTCTCAAGATAAAGACTTCACGCAGTTCTAGACTGATCTCTTTGATTGCGCTTTGAGATAAAGACTTCACGCAGTTTTATAACTGATCTCATTTATTCATCAAATTTGAAGAATTTCTTGCGAATCTGAATGAATGATTAATTCGCTGATCTTCTGATTTAGTTGAATGATTTTGATCATTTGTTTATACTCACTGATTAGCGCACAAGTTTGAATCTTTTGTTTATTCTTGCTAAGTCAGCTTATGAGAAAGAAGAGTGAATGTCTGCATAATCATGAGTTGACTAGATCAAAGTCAATAGTCATGTGAATCAAGCAGAGCAAGTTGATGCAAATTATTTCTCTTCGTCTGTAATGAAGAAGCATTTATATAATATTAGAAATTAGCATAGAGCGAGTCATATGAGTGTAATGTAATGAGTATATAAATGCTAAGAAAGAAAAGTATCTAGAAGAACAGAGTTGACTATTTATATGACTCAGAAGAACATAAGTTAACTTTGAATAAAGTTGACTTTGAAACAAGTCTATGCTTTAGCGATGAGCGATCAACGATAGCTCTCAGAATAGTCATCAACATAGTCATCAATGAAGATACGTAGCTAGAATCGTAACAACTTTGATCAGATTCGCGATTTCATTCTTGAAATTGACTCATTTAACTACATCAACGATGAAGTTCTGTCTCAATATGATGATAAAGATGTTTTACATTTGATTGTCTTTTATAGCAAGAACATGTCTTCTGCTGAATGCAACTATGAAATATATGATAAGAAACTGCTGATCATAATTCAAGCTTTTGAATACTGATGATTTGAACTGAAGCTGATCAACATTTCTATCAAGATGTTCATCAATCATCAAGCGCTCATCTCATTAATGAAAGACAAGAAGCTAAGTCAATAACAGATGTGTTAAGTTCAGAAACTAGTTGACTTCAACTTCAAGATAATGTATTGATCTGACAAACAGAACATTAAGATCAATGCATTAACTCGTTAAGCTGACTTCGTATCTAAAGATCTCAACGATGAACGTGTTCAATATCAAAGAACTACTATTTTGACATTGAATTAAATGAAGATCACTGATTTAAAGAAGAATAATGATTAATCAATTTATAAACAAGTTCTTGACATGAATGAAATCAATGAGAATTGTACACTACTTCGCGAAGCAATAGCAAGAGATGAAGCACAATATGAAGATATCAAATTAAAGAATTGTTGAACTCAGAATGAAATCTTGTTTCATGATAATCAGCTATGAATCTCGTTCAATGAACTTCTACAAATAAATTTGATTCATGAAGTACATGATCAGTCATCGATTGATCATTCTGAAATTCTTAGAACAGTGAAGATCATAAAGCGAAATTACTATTGATCTTTTATGCGAAAAACGATAGATTGATATATTCAAAACTGCTACGTATGTCAACGTTCAAAGACATCAAGAGATAAATCAAATGACTTGCTTCAATCTCTATTTATATCTGAACAGCGATGATAAAACATAGTCATGAACTTCATTATTAATCTATCTGATTCGTACAACTACAACGTTATTATAACTGTCATCTGCAAATTGTTGAAAGAAAAACATTATATCTCTTGCATCATTGATGATGAAGATATCACAGTCGAAAAGACAGCTGAAATGTTGCTTCAATGAATATATTGAATTCACGATTTATCAAGCTTCATTGTATTCGATCAAAATTCTCAGTTCATCTTCATTCTTTGAAAGTTTCTTTGCAAACAACTGAGCATTTCTCTTCAATTATTTATCATCTATCACTTTTAAATCGATGATCAAAGCAAATGAGTCAATCAGAATGTTGAGTGATATCTTCATTTCTTCTGTTTATACATGCAGAATGATTGATTCAAGTGACTATTCATGATTGAGTTTATCAACAATAACATCTTGTTTTCAATCATCTTCTTGACTCTCTTCTTCATGAACAAGAACTTTCATTCTTGTATGAGCTTCAACTCTGACATCATTGAGTATGAAATTACTTGCGAACGTCTGCAGATTGCTCAAGTTGAAGATATATTCAATCACATGAATAAGATACTGATCTTCGCTCACGAAGCTCTGATTAAAACATGAGAGCAAATGATGAATCAGATTAACAAGCATAGAAAGAAGATTAATTACAAAATTGAATCAAAGATGTTTTTGAACAAACGAAACATCATTACAGCGAGATTTTTCAAAAAATTGAATGACAAAATGCTTGATTCATTTCAGATCACTGAGTCTGTTGACTCATTTTATAAGTTGAAACTATCAGAAACTATGCATATACATGATGTATTTCATTCAGAGCTTCTTTGTTCTGTCGTTGATGACTTTCTGTTTAATTAAAAGAATGAATCTTCAAGATCAATAGTGATAAACAATGAAGATAAATGAAAAATCGATGATATATTAAACTCTTGATGATATCAAAGATGACTTCAATATTGAGTTAAATGAAAAAGTTATGACAACAATTTCAACTGATATAACGCTGACAATAATAAGTTTATAAATGCTCAAAAGATTATTGATGAATTTCATATCAGATATTCAAGAAAAGCGCACTAAGAAACAACATTCATGTGAACATGAATAGTCAAGAAGAAGAAATAATGTTATGATTTTAGTCTTCATTTATTCTTCATTTAGTCTTCATCTGATTTCATTCTAATCAAGTTTAGTGAGAATCTGATCTAAAGATGATATCATTGAGACTTTGCATCATATGTGTAAGATATCAACTCAATCAAGTTTAGCACAAAACTGAGAAATATACATATAAGAATTGAGTTCTTTTCTGTAGATACTTTTCTTTCTTAGCATTTATTTATTAGTTAAATGACACTTTTATGACTTATTTTAAATCAATTTCTAACATTTATCAGAATGAAGAATCTGAATATCTTTTCTAAATTACTTAAGATGATATTAACAATGTGTTATGAACATGTCTGAATCGATCAGAGTTCAGATCTAATTCTAATCAATTTGATTAGAACAAGTCATGATGCTATGTCTAGTTTGAATCTAGCGCACTTCTTTGAGTCATTCTCAGCACTTCTTCTCGTTGTTCAGCACTTTCTTCATTCATTTCTTTCATCATTTTTTTAGATAAACACATCTGATCTATTACATCACATCTGTATCGAGCCTAGCGCAGTCTCAAGCCATTATTTATAGAAGAGCTTGCACTCTTTCTCTTCTGTATTCTTAATGTCTTGTTATAGTTATCTCTAAAGAACAATACATACATATCAGTTCTGAGTCTCTTTGATTGAATGATCTAGACATGATCTCAACATTACATTAAGAATTTCGTTTATCATATAATACAGATACTCATTACTCGTTCAATATACTCATTCAGGCAGATCGAGTCTAAAGAAATTCATTTACCTGATGATCGACGCAATCGAAAGACAGAACAATACTAGAGAATCTATAGAATCAACAGCGAGACTGATTGAATTGCTAAACGACTTACAGCTCATTAAGTACGCATCGTTCATTTCGATTAATAGAATCAGCGATAAAGAATCTTCGTTGATTGCTAGAGAATCAAATCGATCAAGAGAATCAATTAACTCTCAAATCAAACAACAAAAACGACTTCATCTTCTATTGTCAAGCATTGCTCTTCGCTCGATCTCTTTCTTTTAAAAACACTCGTTCAATTCAATCTCTTCTTTCTCATGTCTCGCTTCTTCAAAGAGCGTTTCGAAGCTTCATTCTTCATTGTCGAAGATAACGACTCATTCACTGAAATCATAACATCTTCTATGATCATGAAAGCTTTGAAGAAACGATGCGAAGAGCTGAAAGCTAGACTACAAGCTAGAGAGATTATCTCGTCATCGTCAATCTACTCTGAGCGTTCTAGATTTCAGAAAATACTCGATTCTTCGTTGTTCACTGATGAAAAGAACTCTATCTGAGAGAACTGATATGAAAAAGTTCAGAACAAGCTGAAAATCAATGTCGATCTCTTTTCAAGTGAACGAGTCAAGCTG
>JAABUS010004307.1_pt1 | contig 20793 bp, 21 predicted proteins | sample 5560161 | NCBI WGS metagenome assembly JAABUS01 (sample SAMN10711885, study PRJNA513376) | rock metagenome | isolation source: Antarctica rocks | place: Antarctica: Victoria Land, Trio Nunatak nord | collected 2016-01-04
CGTGTGGACGGGCGGGACCTCTTCCCGAGCTCCGCTGTCGAGCGGGACGACTGGCACCTGGGTTGCAGGGTCTACGTCACCCCGGATGGGCTCAAGGATCATCCCACCGAGGAGATGATCCAGGCGACGCTTCGTCGGTCCCCGGTTCGCGCGCCGGAGACGGGCAGCAACCCCGCTGGCCGGGGGAGCATCGAAAGGGCGGACGCCGAAGACGCGTGGTCGGCGGGGCTCTTCGGGGTCCCATTTCGCACTCTCCTATCGCGGGAGGTCAACCGGTTCCTCAAGGTGTGGACCCAGACCCTGTTCGCGCCCCTCCTCACCTCGGCGCTTTACGTCGTGGTCTTCGGCTACGGGCTGGGGAGCCGCATCCGGGAGGTCGAGGGAGTGCCTTACCTCCAGTTCATCCTCCCCGGCCTGATCCTCCTCAGTGTCATCACGGCCTCCTACGGCAACACATCTTTGAGCCTCTTCGACGCCAAGCGCGAGCGCTACATAGACGACGTGCTCATAAGCCCCATAACACCCTTGCAGATGACCCTGGCCTACGTGCTGGGGGGTGTCCTGAGGGGGCTGCTCGTGGGCGCTGGCACCTTCACCCTGGCGATCCCCCTGGCAGGTCTTCCGGCGGAGCGTCCCCTGCTGCTCCTGGCCGCGGGCTTGGCGACGAGCGTCACTTTCGCCTCTTTGGGCGTGGTGGCCGGCGTGCTTGCGACCCGCATAGACCACATATTCTTCCTCAGCACTATCGTCCTCCAGCCCCTGACCTTCTTGGGCGGGGTCTTCTACTCGGCGGAGATGCTGCCCGCGCCCCTGCGGATAGCAACCTACGCGGACCCCATCTTCTACGCCGTGGACGCTTTCCGCTTCGCGGCGGTGGGGGTCTCGGACGTCCCCCCGTACCCGGCCCTTGCGGCGCTCGGGGTATTCGCCGTGCTGACCTTTTCGGGCACGGCAGAGCTGCTGCGCCGCGGCTACAAGCTGAGGTACTAGATGGACGGACTATACCTGTTGACGCTGGCGGTCGGGCTGGGGCTCCTGGGCTTCGTCGAGCCCTGCTCCATAGGGGCCAACATGGTCTTCCTGGGCCACCTACGCGAGAAAAATCGGGGCACGAGGCTGCGAGAGACAGCGAAGTTCGCCCTGGTCCGCTCGACGGTCCTGGGGCTCTTCGGGCTCGGCACCGCCTTCCTGGACAGCTCGCTATTCGCGGCGCAGAAGGGCTTCTGGCTACTGCTCGGGCTCCTATATCTCGCGTTGGGGGTGGCCGTGATCCTGAACGCCCGGTTCCGCTTGGGGCTGTTCGGGCGTATCTCCGTGGGCCGGGTGCTACCCGAACGTGGAGGGCGCTCCTTGGGGTTGGGGCTGCTGTTCGGCTTCAACCTCCCCGCGTGCGCCTACCCGTTGATGCTGGCCCTCCTGGGACCCGGCGCCGTGTCCGGGCCGCTTCTGGGCTTCGCTACGCTGTTCGTCTTCGGGCTCGCACTGTCTTTGCCCCTCGTTCCCCTGGCCTTCTCAGAACGTACGGCGAAGCTCGTCGGCCGCCTCACCCGCCTCGGCGGGGCGACGCCCTACGTGATCGGGGTCGTGTTCCTGCTCCTCGCCGCCTACGTCCTCTACACCGCCACCCCCTATTTCGACGTGAGCGGATCTTAGGAGATATCGAGCGCGGGCACCGAGATGCCCCTTGTTCACCTAACCCCTTAGAAGAGCTAGTCTTCCCAAGTTCGTCTGGAGGGCTCTTCGGAAGTTATCGGGCGCGGCTTGCGTCCTGAACCGCATCGGTATTCAGGAAGGAGGGCAAAGCTCGGCGGATAAAGAGTGGCACGACCAGGGCCTGATTAGCACCGGCGACGACCGACCACAGCAACAGGAAGACTGCGAATAAGCCGATGGGACCCACGCTTGACAGGGAGATGCCCACCACACCCAGATAGCGATCCAGGATCTCCAGTAGAGGTCGAGTGGCCCTGACAAAGGTCTCCATGCCAGCTGCGCCCAGCACCAGGTAGATAAAGAACAGGAAACCTACCGGATAGAGGACGATCCGCACACCTATGCCGACCACGACGCAAGCCGGTATTCCACGACCTACCCTTAGCAGCGTTCCCATGAGCGTCCCGCAGATCGCATGCGGGGAGGCAATAAAGAGCCCCGAAGGCCCGCCGAGGACGAGGATCAAGAGCAGGGCCGCGGTTGCCGCCGCAGCGCCGACCTTCAACCCGCGCCGGCGGGCGAGCAGCGCCAGGGGCACCGCCCCGAAGAAGGCCACCAGGAACCCGGCCGGCAGGTACCGTCCGACGATGAAGAGCACTTCGGAGAGCGCCACCGCCAGCGCCCCCTCCGTCAAGGCCCTCGTGGGCATGAACCTATCTCGCGCGCCGTTCATCAACATATCATCTCAAAAAAGGCTGTCGTAAGGACGGATGGGACGCATCCCACAGGATCGGCGACGGTACCGGATCTCGCCGTCTGCCCCAGATCAGACCGTCCGACACACCGATTTCTTACCTCTCGTTTCGAGCGCTATCAGCGGTGCTCTCTAACGAACCTCTCGTCTATGCGATGCTTGAGCCACCAGGAGAGCCGTCCGCGCCACGAGAGACGGCCGTAGACGGCGAGCCCGGTACCGTCACCGAGATTGAGCACGTAAAGGTAATGTTTCTGCGGCTTGTATTCGTCGAGCGGCGAGCCAGCGAGCGAGGCCTGGAGGTTGCGGAAGATCACCGGTCCCTGACGGACGGCGAAGACACCAAGCTTCGGGAGCGTCTTGCCACGGAAAGTTACACAATCGCCCCCGCCGAAGAGCCGCCCATCGCCGATGCTACGCAGGTAGCGGTCTAGCTGGAGGCCGCCGGCCTCATCAGTGGGGAGCCGTGAGTCGCGGAAGATGCTGGCGGGAGAGACCCCGAGCGCCAACACCGGCAGGTCGCAAGGGATCTCGCGTCCGTCGGAGGTCCACGCCACGCCATCGCCGAGGCGGGTAACAGTGGTACCCGTAAGGACCTTTGCGCCTCTTTCTTGCAGGAAATCGAGGATCTCTCTCTGCGCCCTCTTCGGGGCGCCAGGCAGGAGAGACTCGCTCCTCTGGGCTATCGTGAGTTTGCCTTCGAGGCCGAGCCGGCCAAGGAGCGCCAGCGTGTTGGCGCCCACCTCGCAGCCCGCGGCGCCCCCGCCGACGACGAGTATCCTGGGTGGGCGCTCCTTGCCAATCGCCAGCAGCCGGTGCCTTATCTTCACGGTATTCACAACAGGTTTGACCCTGACTGCATCCGTCCCGTTCTCCGCCACACCGGATCGGGGGACCTCGCTACCCAGGCAGACGGAAGCCGCATCGTACGGGACCGTCCGGCCGTTTTCGAGGACGAACTCTCCGTTCTCCGTCCGGATCTCCGTTATCCGGCCCTCGACAAACCTGCCTCCCCCCTCCTCCACCAGCCGGCGGATGTCGATACGATGCTCGTCGGGAGCATAGACGCCGGAGATCACACCCGTGGCCATCCCCGAGTAGTACAGGTAGGGTGAACGATCCACGAGGGTGAGGTCGAAGCCTCGTTGGATCAACTCTTTCGTACGCGCCAGCGAGTACAGATGCGCGTGACCGCCCCCCGCGAGAACGATGCGTTTTCCACGTACGCCGCCATACGTTCCCTCCCGCGCACGTGAAAATTGAGAAATGTTAGATGGCACGACGAGAATATATATGACATATAGGACAAAAGCGCAGAACCAAACCGGGAGACCTTCGGCTGGTCACGCCAGTCAAGCCCGCAGCGCCCTTCTTGGACCGGCTACAGCGGTTAGAATCTCTCGCGTGCGTACCTACTCTCACGCGGCACTAACCTGGATCCCCGCCAGGGTCGCGGACCGCTCCGAAGCTAGCGTGGCGGCCCGGGCCGCCCCTGGTGCGACAGTCTCGGACCTCCCCGCGGTGGCCGGGGCGGCGCGGCTAGGCCCGCGGCGACGCCGTCACGACCGGCCCGAGTTCCGCGAGGAGGTGTGCAAGAAGTCCTCCTTCGCCGGTCCTGACGCGGCCCTCTACTCGACGCTTCCCGTGGGCGCCTTATTACTGATCTTCTGGACATTCGGCCCGGGTGAGCGCAGCCTGTGCAAACCGCTACTCGGCTTCCTGATGGGGAGGGCTCGTCACATACTCGCCGACGCGCTGACGAACGCGGCGGATGCGCTTCCGATCCTGTGGCCGATCTCGGAGAGGCGCTTCCGGATCCCTTACCTGGATCGCTCGCATCACGCCCGTGTTTTTACGATGGTCGAGCACGGAACGCTGCTGCTCGTTGTGGCGTGGACCATCTCGCGCGGGCTCCGAGCACCGCGTCCCTCCGACCCCCCGGGCGATTAGGCTTCCCGATATGGAAACCTACTCGCACGCGTTCTTTACCTGGGCTCTCGCCAAGCACGGTGTCGAGGCTGGCCGGGCCGCGGGTATAGCCGGCGCCGTAGGTGCCGCATTCCCGGATCTCCCTTCCTTCGCCGGGACCGCCTACTACGTGGGCACGGCGTACGTGCGGGAGGGATGGGGCTCCATGCACTCCGAGGGGCTGCTGGACGCGATCTACTTCAACGGTCCATTCGGGGGCACGGGGAGCGCGCTACACTCGGTCGTGCCAGTGGTGGCGCTGCTCGTCTTGTACAGGGTACTGGGGCTGAGTAGGCACGATCGGCGCCGGATACTGCTGTGGTTCCTGCTGGGGTGGCTCGGGCATACAATCGTCGACTTCCTCACCCACGTAGACGATACCCGGCCTCTTCTCTGGCCGACCTCGGACTGGGAATGGTCCAGTCCCATCTCCTACTATAATCCCCTGTACTATGGTCGAGAGTTCTTCGCGGTCAGCCACGGACTCATGCTGCTTATAGTGTCGTGGCTGCTACTCAAGAGAGTCGTGAGCCGGGGAACAAGGGCGAAAGTTCCACCCGAATAGCGCGGTTGGAGACATGCTGGACTGATTCTCAGGGAACGTTGGACTCGTCTAGAGGCTCTATTCTCCAAGCACCCACAAGGACTCCGCGGGGAGGCGGGCGGTGACCGTCTCCCCTTCGCGCACCCTCGCATCAGGCGAGACGGCCAACTTGAGGTCAACTCCGTTCGCCTCGAGGCCGCAGTCTATACGGGTGCCGAGGTAGACAACCCGGGTGACTCGGGCAGAGAAGGAATTCTCACCCCCTCCGAGGCGCACGGCCTCCGGGCGGATCGTCAGGGTAACGTCTCCGCGTGTGGCGGCTCCCGCGAGGCTCAGGCTGCCCAGCGGCGTCTCGACCCTCCCGTTTCTAGCTCGGCCGTGGATGAAGTTGGTTGCGCCGAAAAACCTGGCGATCTGCCGGCTCACGGGACGCTCGTAGAAGGCCTGCGGCTCGTCGTACATCTGTAGCTTTCCGTCGAAGAGGAGGGCGATGCGGTCGGCGAGAACCACGGCCTCCTCCTGGTCATGCGTGACGAAGACGGTAGTGTAGCCTCCTTGCTCCTGCACCTCCCGCACCAGCTCCCGCATCTCTTCCCGGAGGCTGGCGTCGAGGGCGCTCAGGGGTTCGTCCAGCAGCAGCAGGCGCGGCTCGGTAACAAGCGCGCGTGCCAGCGCAACCCGCTGTTGCTGCCCGCCGGACAGTTCGCCGGAACGGCGATCCGCGAAGTCCTCCATCCGTACCCGACGGAGCGCCGTGTCAACGCGGCGGGCGATTTGATTGGTGGAAACGTTTCGCATCTTGAGCCCGAAGCCGATGTTGGCAGCTACGTTCATGTGCGGGAAGAGCAGGGGCTTCTGGAAGACCATCGCGGCTCCCCGCTTCTCCGGCGGCACGGCGAGCACCGAGTCCCCGTCTACCAGAACGTCACCGGACGTGGGGCGCAGGAGACCGGCTATTATCTTCAGCGCCGTCGTCTTACCGCAGCCCGAGGATCCGAGGAAGGCAACGAGCTCCCCCGGCTCCACTTCGACTGAGAGATGCGAGAGCGCCGGGGAGGAGACCCCCCCGTAGCGGTGCGAGAGATCTTTCAATTCCAGACCGGCGCTCACGAACCGCTCACCACGCACGATCCGGCTAAACCGGAAGATAGGGTCGCAGGGGCTACGGGCACCGGAGGGCCGGAGCGCAAACTCGGCATCGTCTCGGTCTTCCCCGTCATTAAAGGGCGGCCCACAGGCAAGCGCGGCCAACTTCCGTCCCGCCGTTCTTGCCTATCCGGTAGATTGCTCATCATAAATCACTCTCGCTCTCTTCGATGGCGTCGTTCTTCTCGACCAACGGTATTCGCTTTCCTTGCCTCCTTCGCCGTAGGACGGCGGCAACCACCGCCCCCGCGATTACAACGCCGAACGCGACCAGCAACACCTGAATGTACTGTGGAGCCTGTCCTCCGAGGTGAGCGTAGATGAAGGTCGCCGGGGCCATTCCGACCACCGTGGCGAGCATGAACCGCCAGAACCCCATACGGGTGAGGCCGGCCGCGTAGGAGACGACGTCAAAGGAGACCACGGGCACAAGGCGCGCCACGAGGATCGCGTACGCGCCCCAGCGCAAGAACCAGCGGTCCGCAGCCCCCAGGTGTGCCCGACCAACGAGGGCCTCTACCGGACCCCGACCCAGAAACCGCGCGATCCAGAAGCTTATGGCCGCCGCCAGGGACGCACTCACCAGGCTCAACATCCCTCCCCAGAAGGTCCCGAACGCCAGGCCGTTGGCGAATGTCAGGACGAAGGCCGGAAGAGGGGCGACGAGGGCTTGCAGAACCATCAGCAACGCCGAAACGATCGGCGCCCACACCCCGAACGAGAGGATGTAGTCCCTCAGCCCCGCGACGTCTCCACGGCCCAGGATAGCCACGGCCCGGTCAACCTCGGACCGGAAACCCTCCGAGAGAAGATATGCCAGGCCGAACGCAGCCAGGACCACAAAACCCAGCGCGAACCTGACCCATCTTATGGTCCGAGGTCCGAGCCTCATTGAATCCTTGGCAAGGTTACGCAGCCCTCTTCCGAGCCTCCCGTGACGGTTGGGGACCGAGCTTCGCGTACGTCCTCACTTCCGCGCCTTCTTCCACTCCGTCTAGCCGACCCCGCTCGCCTGCCATAACGGTAGCACCATCCCGGGATCACGGATCGGCGGTCGGTCTGGTCCACGTGTCCCCTCCTGGCAGGAGGTCTTCCAGACAAGCGCCTTCCGGAGCCGCCCGGCCACCGGAGCCGCGCTCCCACTGCTATGATCGGAGAATGCTCGACGAGGAACTCCGCGAGGGCGCCAAACCCCTCTATAAGCTGACCACCCGCGTCCTGGCGGAGAGGGGCGTCACTGGCAACACTCTTACCGGGGTGGGCCTCGGTATCGGCGCACTCTGTCTGGTAGCTATAGCCTTCGGCCTCAACACTGTGGCGCTCATCCTCTGGCTTCTCAATCGACTCCTCGACGGTCTCGACGGGGAGGTGGCCCGTCTGCGCGGCGAAAGTTCGAAATTCGGCGCGTTCGTCGACATCGTGGCGGACTTCTTCGTTTACGGCGGCTTCCTCGTCGCGCTCGCCATCCAGCATCCGGATGCTCGTCTGGCCCTGGTGGCGCTCTTCTTCGCCTATTATCTGAACGGTACGGTGTTTCTGGCCCTCTCCGGCATCCTGGAGCGGCTCAAGAGGGAGCACCTGACGGAGCGGGGCCTCCACTTCCGCCGATCGTTGACCGAGGGGTTTGAGACCATCCTGGCGGGGACGCTCTTCCTGCTCTTGCCCGGCTACGTCTCCACCATCGCCTGGGTCTTCGCCGCCATGGTCTTCATATCCTCGGCCCAGCGCATGTGGGATGGCCGGCGGATGCTCGGCCACGGTTAGGGGATACGGAAATTGCGGCTCACCAACGAGAATCTCGGACCGCGTGGCCGTACTCACGAGACCTTACCCAATCCGACGAAGCCGCGGCCCTCGTCCAACGTGCCGGGCTTCAGGTAGCGGAGGGCTATGACGAGCGCCAGCACTGCGGGCAGGGCGAAGACGATGGCGAGGGCCGAGGTTACGACGGGATCGTTGCCCGAGGCGGCCGAGAAGAGGAGCATAGGCAGGGTAACGACGTTGCCGCCCCCGATCAGGACCGTAAGGATGTACTGGCCCCAGGAGATCAGGAACGCGAAGAGCCCCGCCACCGCCACCCCAGGGGCCACGTCCGGAAGCGTAACGTACCGGAACGCCTGCCAGGGACCGGCTCCCAGGGTTCGGGCGGCTTCTTCAAGCTCCCCGGTCCGCTCGGCAAAGATGCTCGTCAGGATTATGGCGGTGTAGGGCACCGTCGCTACGAGGTGTACCAGGAAGACCCCGAGCGTTGTATCCGCGAGCCCGAGCCGGATGAAGGTCAGGTGGATGCCCATCGTCGAGGCGAGCGGCGGGACCAGTATCGGGAGGAGGATAAAGAAGATCACAGCCCCCTTCATACGCCACTCGTAGCCGCCCAGTGCCATCCCTGCCGGCATCCCGACCACCACGGAGGCAAGGGCGACCGAGACACCGATCAGGAGGCTGTTGAGCGTCGCGCCGAGGACGCGCCCGCCGGGCTCCAAGAGGTAGGAGATACCGCGCGACGACCACTCCGTCGGCAGGAGGTCCGGGAAGCGCCACTCCCCGGCGAAGGCCCACAGAAACAGCGGCACGAAGGGCAACACCACAAGCACCGTAACGATGAGGAGCCCGATATTGCTCCACCTCGTACCCGCGCCCTTACCCACGTCCGAGGTCCCTGGCGAGCCGGAGGTAGAGGGCAGCGAAGACGGCGGTTATTAGAGCGATCAGGACGTTTATCGCCATCGCCACCGGGCGGGCCGTCAACTCGATGTCGCGGTACTCGTTGTAGGCCATCACCGGCAGTATCGTCGGGTAGGTCTTGCCGAGCAGGTATGGCACCTCGAAGGCGCCGAAGGTGAACGCGAAGACTATCAGGCTCGCGGCGATTATGCCCGGCGAGATGACCGGAAAGACCACGTACCAGAACCGCTGCCAGGCACCCGCCCCGAGCGTCCGGGCCACGTCCTCCAGCTCGCCCGCGACGCCCTGCAGAGCCGCCAGCACCACGAGCGTGACGAATGGTATCTCCTTCCAGACGTAGGTCAGGATGATGCTGACGGAGTAGCGATCGTAGAGCAGGGCAGGAAACTCTTGAGGCTCCCCGATCAGGCCGAGGGCCGCCGCCAGGCGTGCGCCGAGCCCCGTCTGGGAGACGACCAGCGCGATCCCGACCGCCGCGACGAGGTGCGGAATCGTGATCGGTAGCTGGAACACTATTGCCGAGAACCGCCCGCTGCTACGCCGCAACACCAGCGCCGCCAGCACGGCCAAGATCGTCGATATGATCGTCGAGGCTCCCGCAACGTAGACGGTCAGGAGGAACGAGTCGAGGAAGTCTCCGCCGGTAAGGACCTCGCGGTAGGCGTCGAGGCTTATCTCCGTCTGACCGATAGCGGGCAGGTAGCCAAGGGACTGGACGACGGCGGAGACGAGGCCCCCGGCGAAGAGCACCCCTATAACCAGCAGGGCCGGCGTGAGAAGCAGTGCTATCTTGATTCTACCTCCCAAGCCCTACTCCTTGAGAACCTTCTCCTGCCAACCGTCCTCCAGCTCCAGCAGCCACTCGGAGCGGGCCTCAGGGACACGATTCTCTTGTAGCTCGCGTGTGGAGAGCGTGGCTTCGCCCTCGGGCTCGGCGAATTTCTTCTGGATATTCTTCGGCAGCCGATCGACGTCCAGGGTAGTCAGGTCGCCCCAGCCGTTCGGGTCCTGTTTCTCTACCTGTGCCTCCGGGCTCTGAAGGAAGTTCGCGACGACCTGTGCTCCGGCCTTGTTGGGGCCGTTGAACGGGATGGCGAGGTAGTGAGTGTTGTTGAGGGTGCCGCCGTTCAGGAGATAGGTGCGGGTGCTCTCCGGGTAGAGGCCCTTGTCTACCTGGCGCTGAGCAAGCTGCGGGTTGTAGCTCATCGAGATGTAGACCTCGCTGTTCTGGTACAACTCCTCCAGCTTCGCCTGCGACCCGGGGTAGGTCTCGCCCTCGCGCCAGAGGTTCGACTCCAGCTCGTTCAGGAAGTCGTAGACCTCCGGAGACTTCTGATTGAAGACTTTCTCGTCGAAGGACTTCTGGAAGGGTTCGACCTGGCCCGTCACGCCGTAGAGGACCTGCTCTATAAAGGCGTTTCCGGTGAAGTCCGGCGGCGCGGGATAAGTGAAGTGGCCGGGGTTCTCCTCGGTCCAGTCGAGCAGCTCATCCAGGCTTTTTGGCGGGTCCTCGACCTTCTCGGAGTCGTAGATCATGACGAACTGCGCCTTGCCCCAGGGGGCTTCGCGGCCCTCGACCGGGTAGCCGAAGTCGTGGTTTATGCTCGGGCTCTCCCAGTCTACATACTTCGCGTTTGGGAGCTTCTCGGCCCAGGGGCCGAACCAAAGGTCCGCCTCGGCTCCGGTGGCGAAGTTCTCACCGTTGATCCAGACGAGGTCTATCGTTCCCTTCCCTTTACCCACCTGCTTCTCGTTGAGTAGCTTGTTTACGGCGTCGGCGGTGTCGGTAAGGGGCGTGCGCTCTAAGGCGATGCCATAGCGTTTCTTCAGCTCCGGCGTCACGTAATCGTCAACGTAGGCGTTGATAGCGTCGTCCCCACCGTACAGTGACAAGTTGACGGTTGTGCCTCTGGCTTCCGTCTCGAGTTCCGCAAAAGAGCGGTCTTCTCCCTGAGAACCCGCATCGTCGGCTCCGCCGCTTGCGTTCCCGCAGGCGGCAACCGACATTGAGAGCGTCGCGGCCAGAGCGACCATCATCAAGACTCTAAGCTTCAAAATAGAATCCCCTCTTCATCTTCAGATCTCCCCACATCCGGTGCCACTCTTATTGTCCGAACAAGATGCGACGTCGATAGCAGTCAGTCGCGACCGGTGAGTTTGGTACGGAGTAGGGTACAGCACGGATCAGGAATCCCTCCGCCCGGCCAGCGCCGAACATGAACCAAGCGACCTATCGCCCATTTCTCCTACCCAGCCATCCGGAGATTAGGGAGACCAGCACGAAGAAGACCGCCGCAACGCCCAGATACGCGAAGGTCCTGGTCAGGTCTTCCCTCGCGCTCGCCAGCGAGCCACCAGCGAACGTGTACACGCTCACCCCGGGCACTATGCAAAGAGCGGTCAGGAACACGTAGCTGCCGATCCCGATCCTGGTCAGACCGTAGGCGTAATTCTGCAAGTTGAAAGGGAACAGGGGCACCAGCCTGGTGATGATCAGCATCCTCCAGCCGTGCTCCTCGACGCCTTCATCCAGCTCCCTGACCCGTTTGTTCGTGATCCAGGACTCTACGAGCCCGCGGGCGGCGTACCTACCGATCAGGAAAGCGCTCGGAGCTGATCTACGTAGGGTAGACCGGTTCAAAGCACTACGCCGGCACAGTCCGGCCGGTACAAGGGAGGGCTCATCCCCGACTGTGCTCGATGTGCGGCTTGATGTCGAGTATGGGGGTGCCATCTAGCATGTCCAGTCCCTTGACGTAGACGACCGCGCCCTCGACCTCAAGCACTTCCAGAACCGACATCCCTACAGGGTTCGGACGGATCGGCGAGCAGATGCTGAGGATCCCCGTCTCCTTCCCGGTGTGCGGGGGCGTCTGCCGGAGGAACTCCACGGAGAACGCGGGGCTTCTATGGAAGTTGAAGATCACCACGATCCTCTGGCCCGGCTCGATGTCCGCAAGCCCTCCCACGTACTCGTCGTCGATAATCAGCATCCCCTCCAGCTCGGAGCGGCGCCAGCTCCGCGGCACTTCTTTAGCCGCTACCCGCGCGAAGCCGATCGGTTTCAGCTCGATGCCCAACTACTGACTCCTCTACGAAGGGGCGCCATGCGCTCGCTGACGCTACTCTCCCGCTAGGTGCACAACACTTGCTAGGATTTGAACCATGCAGGTAGAACTCTACACCACCGCGGGATGCCCCTACAGCGAGGCGGCGCGCGAGGACCTCGAGTGGCGCGGCGTGGACTTCGTCGAGTACGACGTGGAGAGAGACCAGGAAGCCCACGAGCGCATGCTGGAGATCACCGGCGGCAACCGGACCGTGCCCGTGATCGTCGAGGAGGGCAAGCCCGTCCAGGTAGGCTGGATGGGACGGGGATGCGTCGTGTGACCTGTAAGGGCGGTTCGCGAACCGCCCTTACAACGTACCGCCCTTACAACGTTATCGTGCCTTATCCAGACAACCACCGGGCGGCGTCCGGGGCGTGGTACGTGATGATGATGTCCGCGCCGGCGCGCTTGATACCCGTGAGCGCCTCTAGGACCGCCCGCTCCTCGTCCAGCCAGCCGTTCTGGGCGGCGGCCTTGACCATCGAGTACTCGCCGCTCACGTTGTACGCTGCCAGGGGCAGGTCGGTCGTCTCGCGCACGCGGCGCAGCACGTCCAGGTAAGGCAGAGCGGGCTTGACCATAACGATGTCCGCGCCCTCCTCCACGTCCAACCCGGCCTCGACCAGCGCCTCTCGGGCGTTGGCCGGGTCCATCTGGTAGCTTCGGCGATCGCCGAAGCTGGGGGCGCTCTCGGCGGCCTCCCGGAATGGCCCGTAGAAGGCTGAGGCGTACTTGGCGGCGTAGGCCATGATCGGGGTCTCCTCGAACCCCTCGCGGTCCAGCTCCGACCGGATTGCCGCAACCCGCCCGTCCATCATGTCAGATGGCGCCACGATGTCGGCCCCGGCCTCAGCCTGACTTGACGCCGTCCGCGCCAGAAGCTCAAGGCTCACGTCGTTCAGGATGTATCCCGTATCCTTCTCAACGACGCCGCAGTGACCGTGGCTCATATATTCACAGAGGCACACGTCCGTGACGACCAGGAGATCCGGCATCGAGTCTTTTATAGCCCGCGTAGCGAGCTGGACTATACCCTCGGGATCGTATGCTCCACTCGCCGCCTCATCCTTGTCCGCCGGGATGCCGAAGAGGAGCACACCTGGGATTCCGAGATCATAAGCCCGCTTCGCCTCAGCGACCGCGTGGTTTATGGAGAGCTGGAAGATTCCCGGCATCGAATCCACCGGCCTCCTCACGTCCTCTCCCGCGACCACGAAGATCGGATATATGAAGTCCTGCGGCGAGGGCCGGGTCTCGCGCACCAGGCCGCGCAGCGCGCTCGTTCGCCTGGTTCTGCGTAGCCTTTGCTGGGGGAATGCCACGTTAAAGATCTCCTCTCGCTACATCTACAGGATCGGCGGCGAAGAGATCCAACACCGCCTCGATGAGACCGGGGATCGTGTACTCCCGGGCCTCTGCGTCTACCCGAATACTGTGCTCCCTGGCGGTGTCAGCCGTGATCGGCCCGATGCACACTACCCGCGTATCTGTCAGCAGACGAGCCGCATCCGCGCCGAAAGCCCGCACGAAGTTCTCGACAGTCGAGCTGGCGGTAAAGGTAACGCAATCCACTCCCCCGCGCTCCAGCCGCCATGCCACATCTTCCTTCCCCTCCGCAGATGGCCTGGATTCGTATGCAGGGGGAACAACTACATCTGCGCCAGCCTCCCGCAGCCGCTCCGGCAGAACCTCGCGGGCGACCTTCGCCCTCGGTATGAGGATGCGCTTCCCGGCGAGCGATTCGCCAGCGATTTCTTCGAGCAAAGGCTCGGCCCTGTACTCGGCTGGCACCACGTCCACCCGCAGGCCGAGCGCTTCGATCCTCTCGGCGGTCGCTGGTCCGATGGCCGCGATCCTTGTTTCCCGGGAGACGGCGCGCAGGTCAAGCCCATGATGTCTCAACCGCTCGACGAAAGCATCCACGCCGTTCACGCTCGTGAAAATCAACCAGTCGAAGGAATCCAGCTCGCGAATTGCGTCATCCAGCGGCCCGAAGTCCCCAGGCGGCGCTATCTCGATGGTCGGGAACTCGACGACTTCAGCTCCGAGCCCTTCGAGCTTTGCGGACAGCTCTCCAGCCTGAGCCCGCGCCCTGGTGACGACGACGCTCCGCCCGAAAAGCGGACGCCTCTCGAACCAGTCGAGCCCGTTCTCCCTGAGCGCCGCGACTTCCCCGACGACGGTGATAGCCGGCGGCTTCAGCCCTGCCTCCGAAACCTGCTCCGCTATGTCTTCGAGCGTCCCGGTGACTGTGCGTTGCTCGGAGATCGTGCCCCATCGGATGACGGCGACCGGTGTTTCTGGGCTTCTGCCAGCGGAGATGAGTGACGAAGAGATCTCAGCCAAACGACCAACGCCCATGTACAGCACCAGCGTGTCAGCCCCGTTCGCCACCTTCTCCCAGTTCACATCCTGATGACCTTTGGATGGATCCTCGTGCCCCGTGACGAAGGCGACGCTGGTGGAGACACCGCGGTGGGTGACCGGGATACCGGCGTACGCTGGTGCGGCGATACCACTCGTCACGCCGGGGACTACCTCGAATGGGAGCCCGGCTTCCAGCAGGGCGAGCGCCTCCTCCCCGCCGCGCCCGAACACGTAGGGATCTCCGCCCTTCAACCTGACGACGGTCTTTCCGGCGCGTCCCAGCTCCACGAGCAGGGCGTTGATCTCCTCCTGCGGCATGGTGGGTTCGCCGGGCTTCTTGCCGACGTAGATACGCTCCGCGTCTGGCTTCGCACAACGCAAGAGGGCTTCAGGGGCGAGACGGTCGTAGACGACGGCGTCAGCCTGTTCCATGCAACGAACGCCCTTGACGGTGAACAGGCCGGGATCTCCGGGACCGCTGCCAACCAGGTAGATCACGGGTTCCTCACCTCCCGGATCTCCCCGAGCACGATCTCGGCCCCCTGATCCAGAAGTTCCCGCGCCAACCGCTCCCCGATTTCTTCGGGATCCCTTCCCACCGCCTCACCCCGATACACCAGCGCGCCATCCGGCGAAGCCACGATCCCACGCAGCCAAACCTGTTCGCTTTCCACGACGCCAAGCGCCCCGACAGGCACCCGGCAGCCGCCCTCCAGCGTTCGAAGCATCGCACGCTCAGCCAGAACCGAACCCTCGGTCGATGGATGGTTGAGTGCTTCACACACGGTCTCGCGAAGCGGGGTGTCCCCGCGTGCGGCGACGGCGAGCGCGCCCTGCCCGACGGCCGGAAGGATCACATCCGGCGGAACGACGGTGTGCGGCGCATCGAGGCCGAGACGCTCCAGCCCAGCCCGTGCCAGTACGAGGGCGTCAGCCTCCCCTTCGCGCAGCTTGCGAACCCGCGTGTCCACGTTGCCCCGGATCTCCGAGACCTCAAGATCCGGACGGCGGTGCAAAAGTTGCGCCCGGCGGCGCAGGCTGGAGGTAGCTACCTTAGCCCCTTCCGGCAGCCCGTCCACGTCGTGGCGTTCTTCGGATACCAAAACGTCGAGCGGATCATGGCGCTCGGTGAATGCCATGATCTCTATTCCATCAGGCAACTCAGTTGGCACGTCCTTCAAAGAGTGAACTGCGAGATCCACGTCCCCAGAGATCAACGCTTCGTCCAACTGCCGGGTGAACACGTCGCGCCGGTCTATGACGGCGAGCGGTGTATCAGGTAGGTGGTCGCTGGTAGTCCTTATGATCCGAATTTCGACATCCAACCCCGCAGCCCGCAGTTTCCCGGCCACGTACTCTGCCTGGACAATGGCGAGCTTCGACCCCCGCGTCCCGAGCGTTACCTTGAAATCGAGGTTCATAGGATATCTTGTTGCGGGCGGTGCAGTTCCACCTCGATGCCTTCGAGGGCGAGCAGCCTCCGCCTGACCTCGACGCTATCCACGGGAGACCCGGCTTCAGCGAGCGCCTTCAATTCGGCGATGGGACCATGCAAGAGTTTGTTCACTAGGGAGTGGCTCATCCGCTCGATGCTCTTCTCTTCCTCGGGAGAAACTTCCATCTTCTTCAGGGCGCGGGAGACCTCGTGGCGCCGGATCCGCTCCGCCCCGTCCCGAAGCTCCTGGATCAGCGGCACAATGTGGATGGTAGATAGCCAGTTCATGTATTCCAGAACAGCCGGCCCCATCAGTGCCTCGCCTGTTTCGGCGGCAGCCTCACGGTCATCGGCATTACGCTCGACCACAGCTTGAAGGTCGTCTATGTCGTATAGGTAGACGCGCTCCAGAGTCTGCACCACCGGATCAACATCCCTGGGAACGGCGATGTCCACGACGAACAGCGGCTCCTTTTTGCCTTCGATCGCCCCCGCTACCAGCTCGTTGCCGACGACCCAATCGCCCGAGCCGGTAGAGCTGACTACGACATCCACTTTCGACAATTCGTGGGCCAGGACGTCAAAACCGACTGCTGTGCCGCCGACTTTACCGGCCAGGTCACTGGCTCTTTCGGGGGTGCGGTTGGCGATGCGAAGGTCGGAGATGCCCCTGTCCTTCAGATTGCGCACCACAAGTTCGCTCATCTCACCGGCGCCCAGGATCAGGGCGCGCCGACCTTCCAGCGACCCGAAGACTTCTTCGGCCAGCTTCACGGCTACGTTCGGCACAGAGAGCGAACTGTCGCCGATCCCGGTCTCCGAGCGGACCATCTTTCCGACGCGGAGCGAGGTATGGAACAGGCGGTTGAGAATCGGGCCCGTGCATTGTTCCTCGGTCGCGGATCGGTAGGCGTCGCGAACCTGGCCGAGGATCTGGGCTTCCCCAACCACCATCGAATCGAGCGAGGATGCGACCCGGTACAGGTGTCGCACGGCATCTGCGTCCGTGAGCCAGTACGTGTCCCGCTCCAGGGATGCGCGATCCGCGCCGCGATCTTCGGCCAGGAGGTTCAGGATCTCCTCCCGGCTCTCCTCGCGTTCCACCACGACGTACACCTCTGTGCGGTTGCAGGTGGAGATCAGTACGGCCTCAGCCGCCACGCCATCGTCGATCAACCGCCGCAGAAAGGCGCGGCCCGCGCACGGTGGAAAGGCTACTCTTTCCCTAACCTCGATCGGGGCCGAACGATGGCTCATCCCCGCAACTGCGACAAGCAACGATCCACCTCGCTCTCCAGCCTCGCGTCCGCCTTCTCTCCGCTCATCCGGGCCACCGCCAGTTCCTCCGCGAGCCCTGCCCAGTCCGGCCCGAAGATGCCTTCTAGCTCGCCCCGGATTGAACGCGCCAGCGAAGGAGACGCCCCGCCGGTCGAAACCGCGACCTGCATCCTCCCGCGCCGCAGCACCGATGGAACCGCGAAACTCCCCTCGGACGGCAGATCCACGACGTTCACGGGGATGCCCTTATCATCAGCCTCCCGCGCCACCGCCGCGTTGACCTCCCGCGAGTCAGTAGCCGCGAAAGCCAGAAATGCTCCTTCCAGATCCCCAGCTTCGAAAGGTCGCCTCAGTATCTCGACAGCCACGCTCTCCAGTTCGGGCTTTATCTCCGGTGAGATCACCACAACCCCAGCCCGCGCCTGCAGGAGCTTGCGCGCCTTCCGGTTTGCGACCTCCCCGCCCCCGACGACCACGCATCGGCGGCTTTCAAGGTCCATGAACACTGGGTATGGAACGGTGTTGTCGTACTCGATCTCTGTCTCCCGAATTGGGGCTGGATCCGTCAGTCTTCGATCCGCCGATTCTAGCACGACCGGCATCTTGCAACTCTCGCGGACTAAAGTGTTACATGGAAGCGCCCTGGCCTCCGTGCGAGCCTTCACGCCTCCTCTTTGGTTTTCTCCAGCAACCTGACGTCAGAGATCACCATCCCCTTGTCCACCGCCTTGCACATGTCGTAGATGGTCAGGGCAGCAACGCTAACCGCAGTCAATGCCTCCATCTCAACCCCAGTCCGATCACTCACGCGGGCTGTCGCCGTGATCTCCACAGCGTCATCCATAACCGTGAAGTCAAGGTCCATGTGCGTGAGGTTCAAACCGTGACACAGCGGAATGAGATCCGGCGTTCGTTTCGCCGCCATCACCCCGGCTATCCTGGCAGTATTCAGCGCATCGCCCTTTGGCAATGCCCGCTCGCGCAACAGCGCTATAGTCGCCGGGGACATGAGGACACGGCCACCAGCGGTCGCGGTGCGCCGGACCACCGTCTTTTCTCCCACGTCCACCATCCGGGCGGAACCTTCGCGATCCAGGTGTGAAAATTCGATTATCCGCTCCCTTCGGTCGCTCGGGTATCAGGTTACAGGTATCGGGCTTCAGGCATCAGGTGATGGTCGGAGGCGGAAGCTTCTCTGCATTGAATGCCGACCGGGCTTTTGGGAACGTTGCCGCCGCGAAGTCGCTGTCCATACGACCTTCCTGACTGCTGAAACCTGATACCTGAAGCCTCCATCCGCGGAATGCGGGGGAATCGAACCGCCACGGACGCCACGCGCCCGCAAACTGGTTTTGAAGACCAGCCGGGCCACCAGGCCCACGCATTCCAGGCTGAGAACTTTATATACCACCTAGCGATAACGACGGGTGAGGACGCGAACGTCGCCGGTTCGGCTGGTCACGCCTGCGGTATCTGAGTATTCCAGCCACGCCTGGGCGTACTTGCGGCTGGTTCTGAGGCGGTCCCGAAAACCGGAAAGGGAGATCTCACCTTCCTCCCGGCAGACTGTTTTTATCTCGTCAAGCACCGCCTCCACAGCCTCCCTGGCGGCGAACATCCTGTTGCCAAGGTCCACGGCATCCCGCCGTTTGAGGAGCAGCCGCAGCGCCGGTGTGGGTTCCGTTGCAGGAGGCTCAGCGCCCGCACGATGCAGTTCTTCGAGAAGCGCCGCCGCTGATTGCTCCAGCTCCGGGGGAGCTTCGTCCGCATCAGGCAGGCTCACGCCTGTGTCGGTGACTCGTACTTCGTTGCCGGCCATCGAGGCGAGCAGTGCGTCAGCGAGTTTTGGGGTGAGATCCAGGGCCGTTCTCGCCTCGGCGACCGTCAGTTCGGGGCTTTCCGGACGCCCTTTTCCACGCTTCCGCAGGGCCTGGGTTAACCGCTTCCTGGCGGATTGGATCTCTTCGCGGACAGCGAACAGATCCCCGAGCTTCGTCACTTTTTCAGCTTCAGTAGCGGCGTTCTGCGCCGCTTCGGCGGAGGCGGAGACAGCCAGAGAAAGTTCCTCCACCGTCATGCCGTTCTTCGGGGAGCGGGCCAGGGCCAGCGGCACGGCCCTGGCGACGTCTCCCTTCTCCAGCGCGCGGAGCCATTCCAAATCCGGATTTCGTCCGTCCGGAGATGGATCGAGGACCATCCCACCTCCGATGGTGATCTGCGGGCTCAGGGAACGCAGCACGAAGCGATCACCGGGGAGCGCCACCATCGGCCCTTCGAGCGTCAGGCGCGAGAGCGTGTCATCCCCGGGCGCAAGTTCCGCGAGATCGAAGAGCCGAACCCTGGCGTTGGTCGAGCGCGTGCCGTGATACAGGCGCACCCTGACGTTGTGCCTGAGTGGGGACGCGCCCTCCACCAACCGCAGGCGGGCGTCGAGGATGCGGGTCTCAGGGACTGGTCGCGATAGCAGTACGTCTCCGGGTTCTATCTCTGACGCCTCGACGCCTGAGAGGTCGAGGGCGGTGCGGGCTCCGGGATTTGCGACTTCCGCCGGACGGCCGTGGTTCTGGATGCCACGCACCCTCGGTCGAAGTCCCGAGGTCGTGTGGAGTATGTCGCCAGTCCGGATCTCACCCGACCACAGCGTTCCCGTGACCACCACCCCGATCCCCTTGAGCACGAAAGACCGGTCCACGGGCAACCGGGCCAGACCACCTGCCCTCCCGCCAGCGACCCCAGCCAGCGCGTCCAGCGCCACGAGCAACTCGTCTTCACCCTCTCCCGTCGCGCCGCTCACGTGGATTATGGGGGCCGTGATGCCCGTGGATTCCAGAAGTTCCTCGACGTCCAGGTGCGCCAGTTCGATGGTCTCCCCATCCACGGCGTCTGTCTTGGTGAGGGCCACGACGCCCTGCTCCACACCGAGCACCCGCAGAACGTCGAGGTGTTCGCGGGTCTGGGGCATCACGCCGTCGTCGGCGGCCACAACGAGCAGGAAAGCGTCGACGCCAGTTGAGCCCGCTACCATGTTCTTCACGAACCGCTCGTGGCCGGGTACGTCTACCAGGCTAGCCCGGCGTCCGTCCGGCAACTCGAGTTCGGCGTATCCCGGCACGATGGAGATGCCCCGGCGGTGTTCCTCTTCCAGCCTGTCGGTGTCCGTTCCGGTCAGGCGTCGCACGAGGGTGGTCTTGCCGTGATCCACATGCCCCGCAGTCCCGATGGTGAGCGCGACCGGACGATCCAACATCTCAGCCACTTTCGCCCTCCACAGCTTCTTTCACGGCCGCGACGATTGCTACTTCATCATCTGACAGGAGCGTTCGAACGTCCAGCCACAAGAGTCCATCATTTACCCGCCCCACCACAGGCACCTCGGCGGCCCGCAGCCGATCCGCAAGCGCCTCCACGTCGCCACCGCCAAGCCGCACGGCGAGCGAGGGTATCTCGTGGACTGGCAGCGTGCCGCCGCCGCTGCGCGCCACGGAAGGTGATACGTCCACCTCGAAGCCCGAGGCGACCCGCGCCAGATCCCCGGCCAGAAGGTCCGCCCTCTCCCGCAGCCCTTCGACCGGGGCGTGGAACATGGTGGGTGTGGGCAAATCTTCGTAGGCCGTGCCTTCGAGGTATGCGCCAAGGGTCGCCTCCAGGGCCGCGAGGCAGAGCTTGTCCGCCCTGAGCGCGCGTGCTAGCGGATGGCGACGCATCGCGGAGATCCAGGTTCTTGCGCCCACGGCGATGCCGGCCTGCGGGCCGCCGAGCAGCTTGTCCCCGGAGAACAGGACCAGCGAGGCCCCGTCCCGGACGGCATCGCTCACACGCGGCTCGTCGCCGAAAGTCGGAAGCGCGCCGCTCC
>JAABUS010004308.1_pt1 | contig 20790 bp, 17 predicted proteins | sample 5560161 | NCBI WGS metagenome assembly JAABUS01 (sample SAMN10711885, study PRJNA513376) | rock metagenome | isolation source: Antarctica rocks | place: Antarctica: Victoria Land, Trio Nunatak nord | collected 2016-01-04
GAACTTCTGCCACATAACTGGAACGCTCAAAAGTAGCCGCTTTTTTATACTTTTCAATATGTACTTGCTGGAAGGGATACGGCGGCATAGATGGTATGCAGACCGATGAACTTCGCGACTACCTCAATGCCAACTGGCAGACGCTACGGAAAGAAATTTTAGAAGGCAATTACAAACCGCAACCAGTGCGCAAGGTAGAGATACCCAAGCCACAGGGAGGCACAAGAATGCTTGGCATACCAACAGTAACCGACCGGCTGTTGCAACAAGCCATTGCCCAATGGTTAAGCCCGAAGAACGAAGAAGAATTTTCCAACTACAGCTATGGGTTCAGACCAAAGCGCAACGCCCATCAGGCGGTATTGCAGGCGCAAACCTATCTGAACGATGGATATGAGTATGTGATAGAACTGGATTTGGAAAAGTTCTTCGACAAGGTAAACCACGACAAGCTGATGGGACTGCTTGCAAAGCAGATAGCGGACAAGCGCACACTAAAGCTGATACGCAGTTATCTTACCAGCGGGATTATGGAAGGCGGCGTGGCAAGTCCACGAACAGAAGGCACACCGCAAGGCAGCCCTCTCACTCCTCGTACATACCCACTAACATTGAATTTTTTAGGAGAATATCAATTAAAAGAGGGAAATTTTAATTACTTCATAAAAAGTATTACTTTTATGATAAATGGAAAGGTCTCAGAATATGGAACTGGCAAAACGTATCAACCACGCTTATGCTTTATTGAAGAAAGAGAAACCTCAATCTCAGGTGATAGAGCACTTGATGAAGAAGTATGGTGTGTCGCAAATTCAGGCGTACCGTTATGTTCAGCAAGCCAAAGAGATGAAGAAAAAAATGGCTATACCGGAAGCATCTGTGGTATTTACTGTCAAAATACCTCCCAGCCTGATCATCAGGATAAGAAAGCTCGCAAGTTCCAAAGAGATGTCTATCAGCATAGCAGTCAGAGCAGCACTGGAAGATTTTTTAGCAAAAAGAGATCATGGCCAAAAAAGAGAGGCAAGCTAAAGTATCATTCTCCTACGATAGGATGTGGGAGCAAAAGCTCTCTCAGGTTTACCATCTTCTCATGCCAACCAATAATCAAATTATTCAAACTGAACATTGCACTGATGAACTAACATAATGAGTATTAATCAGTCAACTGATCGAATAGGCAGTCTATTTGATAATGGCTTATTTGGCTCTGCAGATCCCAATGAAAAAATTAGTTCTTCAAAAGTGCCTGCAATCGTAGGTATAGCAGGTTTAGTAACAGCTTTGGCCAGTATTCCGGTTTTTATAAGTTCTTCAAAAAATCGAAGTAAGGCTGCAACAATTGGTTTTAATAATCAGAATATATTATTTCCAAACTATAACAGCCTTGTTCTAAAAGCACAACCTGCAATTACTTTAAAAATAAGGATATGATATTGTTGATGTCCTAAGAGCTGCTCTTATTACAAAGGCAGGAAACCTTTTCAGCGGATATGATAATATAAGTTATCTGGCGTATTGAGTATAAAGAAGTCATGTTATAAATTTAACCTATAAACTTTTGTTATGAAGACACAACTATGCTTATTTCCCCTGCTTGGTATCTATCTATTTTTAATTTCTGCTGCTTGTATTGAAAGAAAAGAAAATCAAATGCCTGTTCAAAATCAGGTTGTTGCCGAGATGCCTATAGCCGCAAATCAGGTAACAACATATAGGCTTAACTTCTTTCAGAGGCTCATGCTTAAATTGTTTGTAAAGAAGGAAAAACAGGTGGATGAATCTAAAGCCGATAAACTCGCTGTCACTTCATTATTCCTTGGCATAGGAGCGTGGGCTTTGTTTCTATCTGCTTTGGCTGCTCCTGTTCTTGCCGTGGTTTCTATCCCTTTAGCTATAGGTGCTATGATAACAGGAAGCAGTGCGATAAGACAGGGAACTAGCAAGGCAGGTAAAGCAAAAACAGGTAAGGGGCTTGGTTTAGGAGCATTGATCACTATCGCTGTTTTAACTATAATTGGTGCAATTTTTATAGCCGGCGGGGGTTTAGATTGGAATTAGTAATCGAAATGCAATGAAAGTAGTACAGCTATATTATTGCTATAACGAACTTTAAACTTCACATACTACTTTAGAAGGTTATAACACAATATGTTCTCAAAGAATTATTGAAATACCTGTTTCAATGAAAAAGATTACATTCTTAAAAATACTTCTCTTAATGATGTTCTTTTCATGTTCAAAACCTAAAATGAATGAAATGGGGAAAGATCAGATGGAGGTATTTGAGTATAAAACCAACATCCCGCTTGCATCTGTTCACATCGATTTTTACCGCTGCTCAGGATATTGAATTTGGCTGCAGAGCAAAACAACTTTTTGCAACAGGACAAACAGATAATAATGGAAAGTATATATCTATGCATGGCGAAATAAATCATGCTGACGAGGGAATCGTTTTAAGTAAAGCAAATTATTGGAATGCACAGGGCGGCACAGGCAAGAGGTATATGAGCCCCGAAGCCTGGATAAATCTGCACCTGTCCCGCCAAAAAAATTACCCTGATACAAGCCTTTTTAGTTATGTGATTGCTGGCGAATACAACCAGGGAGAATCTATTTCTTTTAAACCTCCAACCGATACAGTCGTAAAAGTTCGTGCATTTGGAAATGAAGCAAACACACTAAACTGGCAGGTTATTGTTAAAACTAAAGATTGTTATATAGGATGTAACACTGACACTTTATCAAAGGGAGTGCTCACACAGAAGTTTAATAAATTCGTGACAACTTCTATAAATTTATCATATTAATTATTGACGTTGAAGAAAGAATTAAGGCTTTCTGAAGGATAATATTTTTTATTTTTCATATCAGTTGTTCTGCTAAATGTTGCAGTAAACCTCTATATCAGTGCTTACCTTTTTAAAACTTTAAATCTTTATTAAAAGTGATCAGATACCGGTTAGCGACAAATGAAGATAATCAGCAATTGATTGAGTTGACTGCAGCTTCGGGTATGATGGGAGAAATAGCATTGCGTATTGATCGTAAACCGGATTTTTTTAAACTGCTGAAGTTGCGTGGAAAAAGTAAAGTCTTTGTTGCGGTTGATGGCAATACGATTATCGGATCTGTTTGTGTCTCTCTTCAATCTGTTTATATAGGCGGAGAAATTTTTCCTATTCAATACATTGGTGACTTTAAAGTAGCAGAATTATATAGGAATAAGGGTGTCGGTTTGCAGCTGTGTAATCAGTTGGCAAATTACCTTGTATCAATTGGAGCAGACCTTGCCTTTCTTAATGTCTCAAAGGGAAATAGTAAACCATTTTCATTCTTTAAAAACAGGCGCAATATTCCTGATTTTGAAAATATCGGCATTTTTAATATTCACCAGTTCATTGGCAAAAAAAGAAAGTCTATTCATCATCAATATAGAGTTGAATTAACTCCGGTTACTGACGAATTAATTACATTCTTAAATGCCTATTTCTCGAAATACGAACTGGGAAGTGTTATCACAAAAGAAAAACTGGAAGGAGCAAATCTATTTACGATTCAGCATAAAGATAATATCATAGCAGCTATGTGTTTAATGGATACTATGAATATAAAACAAAATGTAGTGACAAAACTATCATGGAAAATGAAATGCTTGCTAAAATTTATGAATGCTTTTCACAGGATTTCAGGTATTTCAAAAATGCCTTTGATGAATGAGCCGGTTCGTATGATGTACATAAAATACTTAGCAGTGAATAACCATGAAAAGCAGTTGGTGAAATTACTGGTTAATTATGCCAGGAATATTGTGTATGAAAGTTCATATTCCTTTGTTTCAATCGGTTTACACGAAAAAGACACTCTAAATACTTGCTTCTCCGGTTTGCTTAAACTAACTTTTAATTCAGTAGGTATGCTGGGAAGTATAAAAGACAACAGATCACTTATTCAAAAAGTAAAACAGGGAGTTCCTTTTGAAGATTATTCGCTTGTATAAAACATAAAATCTTTACATTAATACTAAAATTAAAAAATCATGGAAGCAGAAAAAATTGCGGCTTTAACCATTGAAGAATTCAATGTTATATCAGATGTTTTCTCCCAGGCTATCACCGGTGAGCTTATCGGCATGTCTAATTTTGCATCACTTGCAGAAACTATTGATGACCCAAATGAAAAAATGGAATCCGTAGAACATGCTAACAGCGAGCGGATGCATGCTGAAGGTTTTATGGCTTATGCAAAAAAAATAAAATTGAAAATCAATACCAATATGCAGGGCGAGTACTGGGGCAATTTGCGCAAACAGTTTTTATCGTATGCGCATAAAAAAGATTTTATCGCCTGCCTTATCATACAGGAAGTAATGCTTGAATCATTTGCGGTATCTATGTATACTGATGCAGGCAACGCATTGGGAGGTGAAGCAGGCGACCTTTTTCTACGCATTGCTGATGAGGAAAAAGGACATCTTGAACATTCTTCCGATCTGCTTCATGCTGAATTGGAAAAAGATACTGCAGGATTTATAAATAAATTTGAAAAGTTACATTTCAATTGCATGACAATTCTTGCAGAGTTTACAGCAACGACAGATTTGCGTGGCCATTGTGGTGTGTGCAACGGCGATTGCATGAAAGGCTCCTTGCACCATATAGGACTTGACGTAGCAACCATGCGTGGAAATGCGCTTGAATTATACGCTGAAGCACTTGACAATATCGGAATACCAGGAGAAAAATCAATAGTATGGATAGCACGACTCCCCGCTTAGATTTTGCAGTTATAGGGCATCAGGATAGCTGGCAAAACATCGCTGCTTTTATAAACGCCATTAGAACTCCTGACCTGGAAGAACTTTCTGCTAAAAAAATTAAAAATATATTTTCATTTATTCCCCCCAGAGATCTTTTCAGAGTCAAGGTTACATCAAAAACAGGCAGCGAAATAAATGGTGTTTATATTGATACATTCATTGCCCCTGACAAATTAGATACAAAATTTATCAGAAAGAATATCAGTAAAGTCAGGAAGGCTATATGGTGGGCAAAAAAAATGGGTGCAAAAATGGTAACACTTGGAGGATTTACATCAATTGTTCTGGAAGGTAATCTTGATTCATTCTCATCTGATGAAACAAAATTTACAACAGGTAATACACTTACTGCTGCATTTATTGTAAAAGGAATAGAAGAAGCCGTAATTCAACATAGTATTACTCTGCATGACTCTAATATTTTAATAGTTGGCGCTACAGGTGATATTGGGCTTGCGTGTGTAAATTACCTAAAAAGTAAAGTGAAGAAATTTCTTTTGTGTGCCCGAAATAATCAGTTGCTGGAGAAATTATCGCAGGAGTTGATAAAGGAAAATATTCCTGTTAATTCTTCTGTCTCATTGCAGAATCTTACTCCTGAAGCAGATGTAATAATTTGTGTGGCAAGTTCAACAGGTATACAATTGGCTAATTGTAAAAAAAATGTTTTGATTTGTGATGCCGGATACCCCAAAAATTTAGAAACAAAAATTGAGAGCAGCCTTGATTTACAATTATTTCATGGTGGCATGGGGCAGGCAAAGTACGGCTATAACTTCAGCCCTGATTATTCAAACCATATTTATAAATATGCAGCGCCTTATATTATTCATGGTTGCATATTGGAAGCTATGGTACTTGCATTTGAAAAGAAATTTGAAAACTACTCGTATGGGAAGGGAAATATTACAACATATAGAATGGAAGAAATTTACAGCTTAGGCTTAAAGCACGGAATTGATGTAGCTCCATTTTACAATGCGAAGGGATTGTGGTAAGAATAACAGTTTAAAAATATGCAGCAATGGAAAAAGAAAAAGACCAGATCTCATTATTTAAATTAGTCTTTACACATAGTTGGGAAGATCCCGAAAGTGATCATGCTGCATTAAAAATAAAAAGTAATGATGCAGTATTGGCCATTACATCGGGAGGTTGTAATGTATTAGGATTTCTATTATCTGATCCTGCAATCATTTACAGTATTGATATTAATCCTGCACAATCCTATTTGCTGGAGTTGAAGATTGCTGCTATAAAAGGTTTAGGGTTTGATGATTTTATTTCATTTGCCGGATTAAAAGAACACCACAATCGTTTGCATTTATTCAATGACGTTAGGCCTTTTTTAAGTAATGACGCACTTGAGTTTTGGAACCGGCAAGAGAAAATTTTAGCAGACGGATTTATCATGAATGGAAAATATGAACGGTTTATACGGTTAGCAGGAAAATTTATTAATTTATTGCAAGGCAAAAAAAGAGTGCTGGGTTTATTCAATGAAAAATCGAAAGAAGAACAGGAAATTTACTTTGATAAGGTATGGAATACAAAGCGTTTTCATTTCATTTTTACAATTTTATTTAATAAACGAATGCTTGCCAAACGTGGTTTGGTAGCTGATTACTTTCATTTTGATGATGGCAGCAAATCATTTGCAGAAAATTTTTACAACCGCTCAAAAAAAGCATTCAGGAATATTCCGGTAAAAGGAAATACTTTTTATCATTATATCTGTTAGGCAAATACAGTAATGATAAAGAAGTGCCGGCTTATCTAAAAAGAGAAAATTATGAATTAATAAGATCCGGAGTTGACAGGATTAAGATTATTACGGCTGATGCGCAAAGCTGGATAGACTCAATGCCGGATGATAGTATTAATTGCTTTGCTTTATCTAATATTTGCGAATTGATGAGTGAAAAAGATACCAACCGTTTGTTCACTGCCATTTGCACAACCGCCCGGACTGATGCCAGAATTGTATTCCGAAACCTGATGATACCTCGTGATGTACCAAATGTATTAAAAGACAAAATTGTAAAAGATGAAATCTTAAGCCGGAATATTTATGATAATGATCGTTCGTTTGTATATGGAAAAGTAGCTGCATACACAGTTAATAAATAATTGCAAATAATATAGTATTACTTCCAATCTGCTTTTGACAAACAATTTATACCATTGTTTCAAGTTCATTATTACGGCATTGTTCAATCTTCTGGTGGATTAAATGAAAAAAACGAGCTCTGTACTTTTCGCCTGTATCGCTTATGAGATTGGATTTTTTAATGATATTCTTAATAAACCTGTAATGATAGGCTGTGAACTTTCCATCATTTATGGTAATATAATTTACATGACTATGGATTAGAAATGACGTCAGGCTATTGTTGCATACAGCTACAATAGAGTTGTCGCCGATAACGAAATCATTTGCATATAAGTTGTATTTAGGCGATTGACTGTTCGGCTGTTCTGATGGCACAAACTTTACTCCTTCTTCAGCCTGCCTGCAAATGTGTGTTGTCAACTCATCTAATTTGTTTAAGAGTGTTGTAATCACTTCACCGGAGCTGAACATAAAAGATTTTTTATAGTATTCTATTTGCAGGAGTGTTGTAATAATAATTTCAACATTCATTATCTCTGTACCGGGTATCCGGGCATACAACCTGAATATCTTTTGACCAATGTCAATAAAAGGCTTCATATAATATTCAAAACTGAAAGGCACACTGCTTAAGGCTTGAAAATGAAAAGATGTTTTCATCCAAATGAACGACTTGAACGCTGCAATCTCAGGAAAAGCGTAGTAATAAAAAAGCGGGAAATCTTTACAGTAATAATAAATCTCCTTTTCTTTGAAACCGGCAATGAATTCGAGGTCTTTATAAGTCTTTTCAAGATATAAAGAGAAGTCGAAATTTTCGGGAGTAATATACCTGCCGGAAAAACTGCCGGTATCAGTTTGCAGATTGAGTAACTGGTCAACAGATATTTTAAAATGAGCTGCCAGTATTTTTATCTCTTCAAAAGATATTGATTTTTCATTTCTTATTCTTCTGTAAGCGCTGTCATTGCTTATATTAAGGAGTGTGGCCACTTCGTCTACTAAAGAAAGATGTGCAGGAAGACTGTTTTTGATATACTGAAAGAAACTTTGCTGCAGGTTCTCCATGTACGGCTCGTTTTTGTTTTTGACTGCTCTGATATAAAATTCGTAATTTCTATAATCTCATAAATTGATAATAAATCTACTGAGAAAAAAATCAAAACCGGTTAAATGCTTTGCTGAAATAATAAAACTACGATATGATGTATAAATCAAGGTGTTCTTGGCCTTCTCTTTTCCCATCAAATAAGCATCAATGATAGCGAAACAATTAAAACATATACCACTTAAAAAAATTTAAAAATTGATTATGCAAACTCTCACTTCCTTCTAAAGTTATTTTGCCAAGATTTTTTTAAAGACCTGAACAAGATGAATTACTTGATTCTTTATAGATTTAACTGAGCAAACAGATTAATGAATATGGTAAGAAGAAATAAAGTGTACTGATACTTGCAGTAAAATTAGATTTTTAAAAGAAGCAATTTAAGCATTAGAACTTTAATTGATATTTTTTATACTCAAATCTCAATTAGTAAAGTTGTTTTAAAACTACTTCAAATGACGCAACTGGTTCTCTACATTTATTAAGAACATTCGAGAGGAATTTAAATATGAAAGCAGCTGTTCATTGTGTTGGTCTTCTGGCAGGCCTTCAATCTTTTTAATAATGCTTTTCAAATTTACAGAAACATCAGAAGTTAAATGTTTAATATTATCTACTGTATTTCGTAAAGCCAGTCGCATTTCCATTTCATTCATAACAATAGCAGCTAGTTGCGTTAATATTTCTTTATCGGCGTCTGTAAATATTCTCGGTGCTTTATCAATTACACATAGTGTACCCAGATTAAAGTTATCTTGTGTTTGCAATGGTACTGCTGCATAAAAGCGCAAGCCAAATTCTCCTGCAACTAATTGATTAGCGAGACATCTTGGATCTTCAATTGCATTTTCAACTATGTATGTATTGTTTGAAAGTATGGCAGATGCACATAAGCCTGGAGACCTGTCTATTTGATTAATAGGCAATCCATAATGTGATTTAAACCAAATCCGGTCGGTATCTACAAGACTTATAAGAGCTATCGGAACTTTAAAAATAGTTGAAGCTAAATGAGTAATTTTATCAAAACTACCATCTGGAGGTGTATCTAAAATACTATACTTTTTTAAGGTATCTATTCTTTTCTTTTCAATTTCCGAAACTTGAATGGATTTCATTTTTTAAAATTAAAGGGTGTTATTTTGAGTACAAGGCAGTATAACGGTAAATGAGGCTCCCCCTTCAGGGTTGCCTTCGGCATAAATAATACCAGAATGAGTGTTCACAATTTTACGGCAAAGCGCTAAACCAATACCGTAACCGCCATAAGCACTTTTCTCATTTAGTGTTTGAAAAATTGTGAATATTTTATCTGCGTATTCCTGGTTAAAGCCTATGCCATTGTCACTGATTTTTATTTCATAATATTCTTTGTCAGGATTTAGATGCTGAAGGTCTTTTTTTCTTTTGGCAGTAAGCTTATTAGAGGTAATTGTAATAACAGGTGATAAATTTCGCTTTGAAAATTTTAAGGCATTTCCTATCAAATTAGATAGTAGTTGGTTCATTTGTAGCGAAATTGCCTCTATAGTTGGCAAGATATCTGTTTTAAACGTTCCCTTCTTTTGGCTTATCATCACCTCGAAATCAATTAGTACATTATTGAAAATTGTATTGAGATTAGTATCTGTAAAATGCAAACTATTTCGTGAAAGACGAGAGTAATCAAGGAGATCTCTTATTAAACCTGCCATTCGTTTTGCCGAAGCATTTACCTTTTCAAGATACTTTTCTGTAATATCTTTTCTTTCCGGTTGTTCCAGCACTAGGTTACTATAGAGCTGGATTTTTCTTAATGGTTCCTGAAGGTCATGAGAGGTAATGTAAGCAAATTGCTCCAACTCTTCATTTGATCGTTCTAATCTTTCGATGGCTTCTTTTAATGCTTTTGTTCTTTCTTCAACTTTTTTAGATAATTCTTCGGCATGTTTTTGTTCTGTTATATCCTGTATCACGCCCAATAGTCGAACAGGTGTATTTTGCTTGTCATACAATACCTTTCCGTTAATTCTGACCCAATGTTGCAACCCTTTTTTTAAATTAACCCTTGCTTCATAATGCAAATTACCTGTTCTCAAGGCTTCTTTGTATGCCCTTTCCCTTGCCGGCAAATCATCAGGATGAATAACAGAAGCAAGTTCTGAACGATTAATGGCAGGATGATCCATCCCCCAGATAACGTTGAACCTTGGTGATGTGAACACCTCATCAGTAAGTAAATTAATCTCGTATGTGCCCAAATCAGCCGATTCGATAACAAGTCTGGCATTATCTTCTGCATATTCAATTTTATGCCTGGCTATTACTTGTTCTGTAACATCGGTTGCAACCGCTATGATGCCTGTTATGCTTCCGTTTCCTTCATGGAATGCTTCGTAAACAAAATTTATATAAACGGTTTCTGCTTTACCGTTTCTTGGTAACTGTACCGGATGTTCACTGGCAATAAAACGATTACCTGTGGTGTATACTTCATCCAGTAATTTCTCAAGACCCTGCCCTTTGGCTTGAGGCAACCCGTCAAAAATTGGTTTACTCAAAACTTCTTCTTTCTTTTTACCCCAAAGCTCATACATATGTTCATTCGCAATTTCCACCACATAATTTGAACCTTTCAATACACACATAGCAACCGGTGCCTGCTGTACTAAATTTCGGAAATTGATCTCATTGTTTGTTAATCTTTGGTAAGCTATCACCTGTTCTGTCACATCTGTTGCCAATACTAACACTCCACTTATATTACCATCAGCTTCATAATAAGGCTGATAAATAAAATTAAAATAATGTTTTTCTATTTCATCATTGTTTCTATTAAAATAAGCAGGTGTTTCAAGACCATAATGCGTTTTACCGCTATGGTAAACATTTAACAACAGGTCGAGGAACCCCTGGTCTTTCATTTCTGGCAAAATTTCCAGGAATGATTTTCCTAAAGCATCTTTTCCTACGTTCCACAATTTAAATAAAGCATCATTAGCTACATCTAAAATTAGGTCTTCTCCTTTTAAAATAAGAATAGGCTCTGTTGATTGCTGTAATATATTGCGAAACCGTAAATGGCTTTCCTTCTCTTTCTTTCTTGCTTCTACCTGCTCAGTTACATCGTGACCAAAAGCCATAACACCTTCTATTACTTCTAAATCATTTTTATATGTTGTGTAAACCAGGTTATAATATCGCGTAATTAGTTCACCACTGTTATCTATATCTATTAAAGCAGGTGTTTCATTGTCGTAAAAAGGAATACCAGTTTCAAATACTTGTTCGAGTATATTATAATATGGTTGACCTTCCAATTCAGGAAAGGCTTCTCTAACTGTCTTTCCAACTAGTTTCCTGTGATTAAAAATTTTAGAGTAAGCATTATTGGCGAAAATATAACGTAGTTCCCTCCCTTTGTAAATAGCAATTGGTGCCGGTGCCTGCGAGAATACTTTAGTAAGGTTAAGTCCGCCAATAACTCCCTCTGCATTTAGTACGTCTATCATTAAAGAATGAGTTAAAAAAATTGAAATTACTTCTTTAAAACGTTTATTAGTTAGAATGTATTGTATTTGCTATAGAAATCCCTATTTGAAGAATTATATAAGGTGCCGAAATAAATACCAAAATTGTAGCATAAAGGTGATTAGTACCTTAAAACTTAAGTCACCGCATTATTTGGCGGAATATATTATAATGTATACAGCTATCGCAAGATGAAAATAAAATATTTATTCTGACTAATCATGTTTCGCGTGGGCATTTATCTTCCCGAATTAGCTTTATATAAGAGGTGCAGACCCGAAACAAGTCTGGCCCAAATGATGAGCACCATTATAATTTAATTTTTGTAAGCTAATAAGTCCGTTGAGCTATATATTCCCGATAGGGATTCTAATTCAAATGTAAAACCTTTTTGGTTCCGGCTTGTCCGGCTTAGGATTATTAACATTAAATGATGACAAAATAAAAAAAGTATCACATCACGGATTTTATTTAATTATGCTGCGTGGGAAACTTTAATGATCGCTTCAGAAGATCATAACGCAATATATATTCCATTTCTTATCCTGCCTCTGAAATCTCAATGAAGATAAAAATGAGAAAACATTGAATGAACTTCAAAAGTTTTTTGTAATCAAAATACAGATGGCGGTCGGATGAAAAGTCAGCACGTCCCAAATTTTTTGCTTCACTGTCCTGGTCTTCTGTTTCTGCTTTTAATAAGATAGAAAGACTTAAAATGTAAATAGCCGTGGGTGCACGCGTGAAGTTAAAAGGTAAATCAGCGTGTCACATCGCTGATGGCTTTAATAGGCAAATATAAAGGGGTGAATTGTCAAATGCATGCAATATATTATAACCTCCCAGGCTTCCCAGGGAAAAGATGCATATATCTTTATTCGCCGGCTTTACAGGTGACATACATATTAAAAGCCATTCCAGCTTAAACGCAAGTTCATGTCTGTCAAAATACAAGCTATAATGAAAAGTCTCAGTTCTGTTATATTCTTTTGAGATACAAAAAATAAAACAATAAAAAAAATTTGCTTAATCGTTTAAAACTCCTACTTTTAATTCGCCTTTAACGTTTTTTCTAACATGCTATTGCTTCTATGAAGAAAAAAGTATCACTAAGTGATGTTGCTAAACATCTGGGAGTGTCTACTGCGCTGGTTTCTTATGTGCTTAATGATAAAGCCGAAGAAAAAAGGGTAGGCAGAGCAATTGCTGAGAAGATAAAAATAGCAGCTAACGAACTAAATTATCGCCCCAATCATATTGCCAGAAGCCTTAAGACTAATAAAACTCACACTATAGGATTAGTTGTAGCAGATACAAAGTATCACTTTACTACGGGTATTACTAATGCAATTGAAGCAGAAGCTCAAAAAAATAATTATACAGTAATTTTTGGCAGCTCGCATGAAGATCATAAAAAATTTGATGAATTAATTAGTGTTTTCATTAACAGGCAAGTGGATGGATTGATACTTATCGCAGTTGAAAATTCTGAGCAGCAGATTAAATACCTTATTAAGAGTGAAATTCCTTTTGTGCTAGTTGATCGCAGTTTTCCCAATATAAATACCAATCATATTCTGCTTAATAATTACAAAGCAGCGTATCAATGTACTGATTATCTGGCAAAGCAAGGTTATAAACGAATAGGCTTTATCAATTATAAAACATCTCTTTTTCATTTACTCGAACGAAATCGTGGTTATACGGAGGCCTTAAAAAATAATAATCTGCCTTCAAATCCGGGATGGGAAAGAGCGATAAGGGAAAAACATGTTATGGAAGATGTAGCAGATTCAATAGATGGACTTACTTCAATGTCTGCGGCTTGTGATGCCATTTTATTCGCCACAGATACTTTAGCTATCAATGGTTTGAAGCACATAAATCATTTAAAGCTCAGAGTTCCGGAGGATATGGGTGTTATCAGTTTTGATGAAGCGGAAGCTTTTGAGTTATTTAATTGCCCGATAACTCACGCAAGACAGCCCTTAGAGAAAATAGGACAAATGGCTGTATCTATTTTAATGGATATAATGGAACAAAAAAATGTAGACAGACAGGTTTATTTAGAGTCGGAAATGGTAATAGGAAAATCTTGCGGAGAATAACTTTTTACACAATTGCTTAAACGATTAAAATGATTAAAGAATGAATATAACAAATTCAGGCCAAAAGAATAAATGGTATTTGAAAGATAAGAGTCCGCCGCTTTTATTATCTATCACATTTAAAAATCAATTATTATCTCTTAAACTGTATTTTTTATGAAAAAACAATTGCTTGTTACAATTTTTACAATTTTTATTTCAATTATAGTATTTGCCCAGCAAAGAAGAGTAACGGGAACAGTTATCAATCAAAAAACACATAAACCTTTGGAAGGAGTTTCCGTTCAATCACAAAATAAATCTGCTGTTACCGATGCCAATGGTCAGTTTTCTATTAAGGCTGCCAATGGAGAAACTATCACCTTAAGCTTTGTAGGTATGAAGTCTGCTAATATTCCTATCACTAATAATACCGGTAATCTATAGGTAACAATGGAAGAGCAGGCAGGTGACCTGGAAGCGGTAGTGGTGACAGGATATAAATCTGAAAGAAAAAAAGATCTGACCGGTGCGGTTTCAGTAGTAAACATGAATGATGTAAAGAATATTCCTGCCGGCAACCCGATGCTCGCCTTATAGGGACGAGACGAAGTGTGACGAGCACTCAGTTAAATTAATTGCTTCATGTTAAATTTTTTTCCCGATACTCAGTTGGAGTCAAAGAAAATTTAGATTTAAATACAGTAGAAAAATACGCCTGAGAAGAGAATCCAACTTTAAAAGCTACTTCTGACATAGATAGATTTTCGTTGGTTAGCATGTATTTGGCTTTTTGCAACCGAACAGTAAGGATATAATCATTTATATTATAGTCTAGCAATGCTTTTATTTTACGATATAATTGCACCCGAGAAACACCAATTTCTCTGCAAATATCATTTACTCCAAAATTTTCGTTAGATATATTGTTTTCTACTATTGCAGTAAATACATTAACAAATTTCCTATCTATTTTCTTAGGGGAAAAAGGTCTCATTTCAATGGGAAGCTCACATGAATAGTGTTCCCTAAGGACTTCCCTGTTTTTAAGCAGGCATTTAATGGTCTCTTCGAGGTATTGAAGGTTGAAAGGCTTTACAATAAATGCATCGGCTTTCAATTTCATTCCTTCTATTTGTTGTTCTATGCTTCCTTTGGCAGTCAGTAAAATAATGGGGATATGAGAAGTACGAATATCATTTTTTAAAATATCTGTAATATGCATTCCATCTTGTCCAGGTAAAATAATGTCACAAATAATAAGATCAGGAACAATTTCGTAAGCTGAATTTAAGCCGGCATTTCCATTTTCTGCTTCATGTATTTCAAATGCATCACCTAACCTGTATTTTAAAAAACGTCTGAGGTCAGCGTTGTCTTCAATAACTAAAATAGATTGTTCTTTTGTTGTAACAGGAATTTCAGATGGAGGTAAAACTCCCGGTTCAATATCAGTTGTATATATTTTAATGTCCTCATAAGTAAGAGTGAATGGTTCTGCTGCCTGCACAATTTCATCCGGTTTAAGATGAGCTTTACCTAATGGTAAATGTATTTCAAAGCAAGAGCCTTTCCATTTTTCGCTTTTTACTAAGATACTGCCATGGTGCAAATTGATTAATTCTTTGGATAAAGCAAGCCCTAACCCCGACCCTTTAAAAGTCGTTTCATGGCCTTGGTAAAACAATTCAAAAGCATGTTCAACCACATCAGGCATCATTCCAACACCTGTATCCGATACTTTAATCAGAGCCATTTCTTCAGTACTGCTTTTATCAATAGAAACAGTTATAAACCCGTGTTCATTGGTGAACTTAAATGCATTGGACAGCAGATTAAAAATTACTTTATCCAACATATTTACATCAAACCATACTTTTAGTTCTTTAAGTTTTGTATTTACTTTGAAAGTGATAAATTTTTTATGAGCAATATCGTTGAACGCATTTGTAATCTCTGTTACAAATTCAATCAGATCATTTTCAGATGCTTTTAACTTCATTTTGGAATGTTCAATTTTTCTAAAATCCATTAGCTGGTTTATCAAACGTAATAAACGGATAACGTTTTTGTGAACTAACTTAAGATTATTTTTAATAGCAGATGGAAGTTTGGCAAAAGCTAACACATCTTCAAGCGGGCCTAAAATAAGTGTAAGTGGTGTTCTGAATTCATGAGAAATATTAGTAAAAAAATTAAATTTCGCATCTGTTGCTTCCTTAGCCTTCGATGTCATTTCTATCAGTTTATTACGCTGGTTAAGTATCTCCTCGTTTTTTGATGCTAAGCGCCTGTTTATTTTTCGGTTATTACGTAATGCGTAAAAAGCGATACAGCCCAATATAAAAACAAGAATAAATCCTGTAATAGACATATAAAGAAGCGTTCTTTGGTTGTTGTAGATTCTTTGTTGTTCATATAATATTTCCTGCTGACGTTCAATATCCTTTTGCTGACTGTTAATTTTATCGGTTTGCAATTTCATTATTCGTACATTGGTAGAATCTATTACAACTGTAGGCAATGTATTTTCTTTATTAAATGGCTCTTTATTTAGAATTTTAAAAGCAATTTGAATAGCTTCTTCCCCGCCTGTTGGATTCAATAAAGTAGCTTTAAGTATTTTATCCGAAACAAATTGAATTCCCCCGCCCGGGCCTGGCAGTCCATCCACTCCAATAAAACGAGTGGTTTTTTCCATCCCAAGTTTTTTATACACTTCATAAGCCCCAAGCGCCATCGGGTCGTTTTGTGCGAAAACAATATCACCAGGAGATAATTTGTTTTTTATTTTCAATAATTCTTCATAAGATTTCTCTTTAAGCCAATTGCCATATACCTGGGCTTTGAGATGTATACGGGGATTTGCCCGAATTCCTTCGGCAAATCCTCTTTGCCGTTCACTGGATGGTGTAGATCCTTGCAGTCCAATCACCTCAATTACATTTGCAGGGCCATCAATCATGCTGGTTACGTAATTTCCGGCCATTTTACCAATTTCAAAATTATCTGCTCCAACAAAACTGGTATATAATTCAGAGGAAATTCTCCTGTCAATTACTACTACAGGAATGCCCTTATTATAAGCTTCTTCAACAACAGGAGTTAAAGGTTGAGCTTCATTGGGCGATACTAATAATATGTCAATATCCTGTCCAATTAATTCTTTTATTTGTTTCACCTGTAAATCGCTGTTATCCCGGGCATTTTTATAAAGTAATTCGGCGCCAGGGTGAAAAGAAAGTTCTCTTTTCAAACCCGCCAGCGTAGCTTTTCTCCAGTTATCAGCTCCTGTACATTGAGAAAATCCGATTTTGAATTTTTTTTCCGTGTTTTTTGTTGTGCACCCAATAAGAAATAAAAGAAAACATGAAATTAAAATAATCGGATTCCCTCCCGTCAATCTAACCTTATTGAGATAGGTTTTATGGACTAATGGCATGGCAATAATATTAAGTGAAACGCTATTTTTTAGACCTCTTAATTCAGATTTTTATGCAGTATTTCATTACGTAAGAGGTTTTTAGAAATAATTCAAAAATAACTCTTTATGTAAAAAAAGCTTGATGCTATAATATTATAAAAAAATGCAACAATAATAGAAATAATAGAAAAGTTAAAAAAATATTTAAAAACATTTTATATAGTTACCGCGTTGATTATCAATAAATTCATCTTCAAAAAAGATAAAAATATTAATTTAAAAAAATTTGATACAATTCTAAAAATCTTTTGGTAAATATCCCTTCAAATTTACATTTAAAAACAACACTCCCATTGCCTAATACGAAAAATCTTTCAACTATCAAACGTGAAACCATCAGACATAATTTTAATCTAACTCCTTTCAAAATAAAGCCTTCCAGTATGAAAAAAATTCTAACGATCATTACAGTATTCATTGCTGCTGTCAGCTTCGCCCAGCAAAAGATAATAACCGGTACAGTTAGCAGCAAAACTAAAGAGCCTTTACAAGGCGTATCTGTACAAGGGGGAAATAAAACAGTAACAACTGATGCAAATGGTAAATTTTCCATTGAGGCGTCAGTAGGAGAAACTATTCAATTGTCTTTTGTTGGAATGAATCCATTGAATTTTGCAGTTACAAACTCTACTCAAGATGTTAATCTTATCATGGAAGAAGGAGCTAGTACCCTTGAGCAAATAGTTGTAACCGGTTATAAATCGGAGAGAAAGAAAGATTTAACGGGTGCAGTTTCAGTAGTAAACATGAATGATGTAAAGAATATTCCTGCAGGAAATCCTATGTTATCCTTACAGGGCAGGGTTCCCGGAGTGTATATTGAAGCAGATGGGTCGCCTAATGGTGGTAACCGCAGGGTGCTGATCCGGGGTTTGAATACCCTGGGTAATACCAATCCCCTTTATATTATTGATGGGGTACCTACTACCAGGCCAGAGGTGTTTAGAAATTTGAATCCGAATTCAATAGCATCAGTACAGGTTTTGAAAGACGCTTCTGCAGCATCTATATACGGCTCCCGTGCCTCTAACGGCGTTATCATTGTAACTACCAAAGAAGGAAAGCCAAAGGCGGGACAGGAAAAAGTAAGCATTCAACTTAACTCCAGCTTTTCTATGCTGACAGAAAAACCCTGGAGGGAAAAAGTTTTAAATGCCGAAGAGCGGGGAAGAGTATTTTGGCAGGCTTCTGTTAATGACAAAACTGATCCTGCTATCCATTCCGCAATTTATAAATTCGATTGGAATGGCGACTACTCTAATCCTGTACTTAATAAAGTAAATATACAGCCTTTTGTAGGGGGCGATTCGCTTGAACCTGTGGGAAATACTGATTGGCAGGAAGCATCATGGGACAGGGCATTCATTTCTTCAAACGATCTTACAATATCTGCCGGAACCGGTAAAAGCAGCATGCTGATAAATATGGGTTACTATAAAAATACCGGTATGTTGGTTTATACCAATTTTGAGAGATTAAATACCCGTATTAATAGCTATACAACTTTATTTGACGGAAAGCTAAAAATAGGTGAAAATCTAAATATGTCAAGATCAACTCAAACCCTTGCTGCTAATGATCTTGGAGGTGCAGGAGTACCCTACCTAACAGTTACACTCGCGCCGACTATACCCGTATTTAGAACCGATGGAAAATATGCAGGTCCTGTTGGTGCGGGTTATTCTGACAGAAATAACCCGGTACATATGCAATATATCAACAGATGGGATAAGAGTAACGAATTTATTGCATTCGGAAATGTGTTTGCAGAAATAACGCCTGTTAAAAATTTACTTTTTAGAACAAGCTTTGGGGTTGATTATTCGTCTGCCCTTACCAAAAATATTGAACCCGCCTTTCAGGAAGGTTTTTTAGGGCGCAGTGTAAATAGCCTCTCTCTTCAACAGGGTAATTCGACCAGTCTTACATTTACAAATACCTTAAACTATCAATTCGAAAAGGGAAAGCACAGGACAAATATACTGGCAGGAGTAGAATCATTCCAACAAGACTTCTCTGACTTCGGCGCTTTTAGAGAAAACTTTGCGTTAGAAGATGTAAATTATTATTATCTGAATGCCGGCACTGGCCGGAGCGCAAATAATGGCAGCGGCACAGGCTATCGGTTATTCTCCTATTTCGGCAAGGCATTTTACAGTTTTTCAGATAAATATTTAGCATCGTTTACAATACGACGTGATGGTTCTTCACGTTTTGGGACAGCAAACACGTATGGAGTGTTTCCTGCCGCTACAATTGGATGGAGAATTGATAATGAAGAGTTTTTTAATTTTCCCGTTATTTCAAATCTTAAGTTGAGGGCTGGTGTAGGTCGGGTAGGTAATCAGGAAATTGGAAATACCGCCAGGTTTGGTCTGTTCCAGCCAAACTATGGAACTATTGGCAACGGCTTCAACACCATATGGGCAAGCGGATGGCTTAACACAGGTACTGCTTATGACCTTGCCGGTGCCAATCAGGGCACTCTTCCCTCGGGCTATGTACAGGTTCAGGGCGAAAACCAAAACCTGAAATGGGAATCAACAGAAGAATTAAATATAGGTATAGACTTCGGTTTCCTGAACGAAAAAATAACCGGATCATTTGATTATTTTACAAGGAAAACTTCGGACATTTTAATTCAACCGCCTATAGCCAGTGCTGTAGGTGAAGGTAGAGTTAAGTGGCTTAACGGCGCCACAAAAACTAATAAAGGTTGGGAGCTGTTATTAACTTACCAAAATTCTACAGCCGGTGGTTTAAACTATAGCTTTAGCGCTAATGCAAGTCATTTTCTCGACAAGATAACCTATCTGCCGCCTGAGGTGCGTACCGCCTATCCCGGCAATGTAGAGAAAACCATTATAGGGCAATCTCAAACATCTGTTTTCGGATATAAGACAGACGGAATTTTTCAAAGTGATGCTGAGGTTGCAAAACATGCTAACCAAACCGGCAAAGGCATTGGAAGAATAAGATACAAAGATCTCAATAATGATGGGAAAATAGATGCGTTGGACCAAGATTGGTTAGGAACTTTATTGCCTGCTCTTGAATATGGTTTGAAGATAGACCTTTCTTATAAAAACTTCGATCTGTCTATTTTTGGTTCAGGGGTAGCCGGCAAAAAGGGTTGGGATGACGGCAAATTTATTAATTCATTTCTCGACCTTAGAGCTAACAACGGCCGAGGCATCCTCAATGCCTGGACACCTCAAAACACAGGTTCAAAAGTGCCAAGGCTATCATTACTGAATACCAATAATGAAAACAGGCTTTCAGATTATTTTATTGTGAAGGGAGACTATTTCAGATTGCGTAATGTTCAAATCGGATATAATTTACCCCAATACCTTATCCAAAAGGTGAAAATGGAATCCTTACGTTTTTATGTTAGTGGTCAAAATCTGTTTCTATTAAAGAATAAGGAATACCAAACTAAAGATCCTGAAAGAATCGGTTCAATCAATAATTGGCCCCAGCCTACCACTTACACTTTGGGTCTGAATGTAACATTTTAATTTATAAACACAACTATTTATGAAACATAATAGTATTAAAATTCTAATGGTAATGACAATGCTATTGGTTGCAGGCTGCAAAAAATTTCTTGAGTTCCAACCAAAAGGAACGCTCACAGAAGATGTTATCACAGCGCCTGACAAA
>JAABUS010004309.1_pt1 | contig 20789 bp, 21 predicted proteins | sample 5560161 | NCBI WGS metagenome assembly JAABUS01 (sample SAMN10711885, study PRJNA513376) | rock metagenome | isolation source: Antarctica rocks | place: Antarctica: Victoria Land, Trio Nunatak nord | collected 2016-01-04
GCGCAATCGCTTACATATCTGCTATCACCACTTACAACTCGTCAACAAACGCGTGACGATATATTTCCGAGTCAAGACTAGCTGCCGCTTACTTGTGCTTGCGTTCAGCGGTCGCCGATATCGAATTATGGATGCAAATTAGAACTTCGCTGCTCATTGTGCCATCTAATAACGTTTCAGACTGGGTAAATAGAATCATAAACTCTTCTGGTGAGGACAGTGAATCTTCAAAATTCGAACCATGAAAACCTGAGACTGGGCGGGCGACTCCTTGCGAAGATACTAGTCACGAATGACTATCTAGATCTTAGAATTCGCGATTAATGATGGCTCACGGCGTGCCAGGAGAGTTTCGCCAATACAATACGTCGCAGAGAAGAGTCAAGCTCGGCATTATAATAAATATTAGCATATCAGTGATGGTATGAGCATTTTTGAATCATTTGGACAATGTCCTTCAATTTGGTCAATAAAGCCGTATAGATGATGTTTTCGCACCGTCAAGAGTCTCAAGTTCGGGCCACCTATATCTTGCTTTGAAAGAATACTTACTTAAGGTTTCGTCTTCAAACCACCTCGAATTAGACAAAGCCTTAAGAACGGTTTTAGATGCGATTCTCTGTTCATTCCACCGGCCCAAGGCTCATCTCTATTATTCAACAAAGACAGAGTCTCTGATTCATTCGTACCTTCAAAAAACAAACCTTACGATGAACTTTGATGATCAAAGCATCACACTCGAGGCTCTCACCACAGATACCAAGAACTTATCGACGACGTCAATAACGAAACTCATAAAATCTGTTTTATACTCCTTAGTAATGTTTCAGAGTGACAGCGAGCCAGACGAAAGCCAGCAGGCGGCCAAGAGATGGAGCAACTCTTGCTCAGGCGTCAGAAATAAATCGACATGGGTATAAGAGACAAAATACAATTATGGTCTCAAATCAACGACGAAATTCTCGATCACGCCGAGCTCAAGGATTGTTGCCGTACCATTGGGGACGAAAGGACAATGCCATAGCATTGTTCTCCGCAATAAACATCTGAGTTGACCGTCTCAAAGCAATTTATTGTATGCGGGGAAATCCGCGACATTATCTATTTTCCGAATTTCGCCTGAAGCAGAAGTCACAGAGAGATATAGAACCGGCCTACGATGCTTTCATCAGAGATGAATTTACAGGCAATTCGTCTGGTTTGCCCCACCTAATTGTTTCTTAGATTATCATCGAGACTGCGAACGGGTTCCACAAGGTTCAGCGAACCCCCCAACCAGCTAACGGGCGAAAGCTAGAATTCAGAGCCATGAATCGAATCAGAAATGGCATAATGCTGGACTTATATACACTTGTTCTTTCTACACTTACTTGTGTGGCTAGCCTTACTGAACTACGTTTAAAGTGTAACGGCAATCGAAACACTGAGTACCACGGCCACAGATACTCCGACACCACTTGATAGCCACCCTCCATCATGAGTTATCCGAGACGTTACTTCTATCCCTGGAAATTACGGGTTGACCAGGGTCATCTCAGAGAACATTGAAATCAACTCACTAACGACTCGGACCCAATCAACAACAACATTGAAAAATGAATTCAACATCTGACACTGCTCTTTCTAACCCAGCTGAACCTGATATTACTTCTGCAAATGTCTGCACATGTTGATACATCAAATGAACTGCTTGAAGCAGAAAAGAAAAAGAATGAGTTTCTCATCAGAGCTGAAATGCGTTGTAAAGAATCAAACTGTCTTCGTAAAACTTTCAAGTCTTCAGAAGTTGCAGTCATATCAGTATAGCGCGATATAAATCTTCATTACAGTAATAATATAATAATAAATTCATACACCCTTGTGACATCGGTTAGGCCGACCCATGGGGAACTCTATGCTATGTGTATCGAGTGAACAAAACCCTCTGAGGTAGAAAATCACTCGCTATCTATACGACTGCTTCACGCAGCCGAAACGGCAAGATTAAGACTATGTATCAAATTTGTTCGCGTTGATTGCACGTTAGAGAATGAGTGTTCTAGTCACTCTAAATTGCTTCAGAAGCTTCGTTTTCATCATCATTCTCGCTGCTGCTCTGAGATCTTTCGTGATCGCGACGATTATTCAATAGTTCAAGAAGTCAATGTTGCGTAGCATTCTCGCTCGCAGATGAGTTCAGTTCGAGCAGTGCATGAGTACATGCTTCGCTGTCTGATGACTTCGTTCGCAGTCACATTGCAAACTATTCATGCTTGAAATGTTTCTTGAATGCAAATAAATGTTAAGATCTATGCATTTGATTCTGATGTAAATTGCAAAAGTGCTTTCAATCTTCTGAAGATCATCACGCATCTTTATCATTTTGTTGAATAGATGAGATCTTTGTGCTGAGATTGCATTGATGTTTGCTATGCGTTTCTTGTATTTTTCTCATCATTGCTTTCATTGATCTTTGTGATATAACACTATTGCAATGCTATCGCTTATTGAGATCATCATAAAGAGATCAAATCATCTGCATCTAGACTGCATTCTTGTGTCTTCTTGAATAAATGTGTTCAGAAGCACTATTTTCTTGATGACAGAAAAGCAAAAGATGAGACGATTAATTCTCATCAGTTGAATGTGTATGAATTTGCATGCTCATCTAGTCTCTTGCGTTCTGTCATCAACTCAGCTGCGTAATGTGACTTTATTCTGCAGCATGTTCAGATAAACATGCAGCGAACTTGTGTACATTTCAATCTTTAGCATTTCAATACTTATTCTTTTGAACACTTCTGCAACGTGATGTAAAGTCTGATTTTGCAAAGTTTCTAGTCTGTATTTCTTGTCTGACAATTCTTTCTCTTTGTCACGTTGATGTCAAATTGATGCTTTGAATGCAATTTCTGATTTCACTACAGCTGAGTACATTTATCTTACTTTTGTGAAGATTGCTTCTTATGTGAAGATTTCTAAACAATTAAGCGCAAGCATTCTTGTGACGTGATTCACTGTTACGAACATGCCTGAATTAACCAGAATTCAGATTTAATTCTAATCAATTCACAATCAGTTTAAGCGAGTTGATTGCAAATTGATTAAAGCAAGTCATGATGCTATATTTAGTTTGAATCTAGCGCATCTCTATTGAATTCTTAGAGTCACTCTCAGCACTTCTTTTCGTTGTTCAACACTTTCTTCATTCACTTCTTTCATCATTCTTTCAGGCAAACACATCTGACATATTACATCACATTTGTATCGAGCCTAGCGCAGTCTCAAGTCATTATTTATAGAAGAGCTCATACTCTTTCTCTTCTGTATTCTTAATGTCTTGTTATAGCTATCTCTAAAGAGTAATACATACATATCAGCTTCGAGTTTCTTTGATTGAATGATCTAGGCATGATCTCAACATTACATTAAGAATCTCGTTTATCATATGATACAGATATTCATTACTCGTTCAATATACTCGTTCAGACAGATCGAGTCTAAAGAAATTCGTTTATCTGATGATTGACGCAATCGAAAGACAGAACAACACTAGAGAATTTATAGAATCAACAGCGAGGCTGATTGAATTGCTAGACGACTTACAGCTCATTAAGTACACATCGTTCATCTCAATTAATAGAATCAGCGATAAAGAATCTTCGTTGATTGCTAGAGAATCAAATCAATCAAGAGAATCAATCAACTTTCAAATTAAACAACAAAAACAACTTCATCTTTTACTGTTGAGCATCATTCTTCGCTCGATCTCTTTCTTTTAAAAACACTCGTTCAATTCAATCTTTTCTTTCTTCTTCATCATGTCTTGTCTCTTCAAAGAGTGTTTCGAAGCTTCATTCTTCATTGTTGAAGATAATGACTCATTTGCTGAAATCATAACATCTTCTATGACTATGAAAGCTTTGAAGAAACGATGCGAAGAGCTGAAAGCTAAACTACAAGCTAGAGAGATTATCTCATCATCATCAATCTACTCTGAGCGTTTTAGATTTCAGAAAATACTCGATTCTTCATTGTTCACTGATGAAAAGAATTTTATTTGAAAGAACTGATATGAAAAAGTTCAGAACAAGCTAGAAATCAACGTCAATCTCTTTTTAAGTGAACGAGTCAAGCTGAGCTACGTACATTTCAGATTATTCGATGATGCAGCTGAGATCACTCAGTCAAGACGTGAATATGACTGTTTCAATTCATACAAGATCGTCGATGAGCTTTTGAAAGAGCTAGCTCAGTTGTTTGATGATTCAGATAAAGAAGTCAACTTTTGTAAAAACTACTACAACTTAATTCAAGAACAGAAGAAATTCAGCGAGTTTTATACTCAATTTCAACGACTATTCTTCTATCTAGACTATCAAGAAAAACAGCTGATTGTCAATTTAAAAGATAAAATAAATTCTCAACTTTGATTCGCTTGAATAACTCAATTGATTCAACTCAGTACTCTGAAAGAAATTCATTTCTATCTCATTCGATTAAATAACGATCAACGAGCTATTCAAGAGATCAAGAATAGAGAAGCAATGATCAAAGCTTAAACAACTAAACAGATCATCTTCGCTGAAGAATCAGTCAAAGCTACTCGTAGAATCATAGAAACAAAGATGACTGATCAGTCAAAATCACGTGATGCTGTTTTGACTAACGTCAAAGAAAATGACTTACTAATCGAAAACTGCTTTCTATGTCATAAGTCTGATTATACTTCTAAAGAGTGCTCGAATAAATCTTTCAGAATTAATGCATTAGATGACAAGTTTGATCATTCTTTGAACTTCAATTCAGAGTCTGATTCAAAAAACTAATCATCTCTTTCAGAATCATTAAAAAGATAAAAATCATTTCTTTGTACAATCTAATCGACGAAATTTCATCTATCAAAGAGAACTACTTCGAAAAGTCATTTCTAGTCGATGTCACTCTATTCTCGCAAGACGAATTCTTCAAGCTACAATCTCTGATAAATAGTGACTTGATGATTTACATCTTGATTCATACAAAGCTAGTCGATCAAATATGTCAGAAGCTTGAAATTTAATTCATACAACTAGCTAAAGAGAAGTTAATAAAAGAGTATGACAAAAAGCTGACAAAGAAGATCATTACTCATAAAATTCTACTCAATCTTACAGTCAAAAGTCATAAGAAATTGACTGTTTCAATGTTAATAGCTGATATAAATCATCATGATGTCATATTAGAAAAGTTTTGAATGAACAAAAATGAAATACTACTAAATATGCAAAACGATGTCATCGTTTTTTTGAATCAATTAAAAGCTCTCATTTCTGTTTTTTTGATGTCAGTCAAAGCTTCATACTCAAAATAATCACAATCATCAAATTCTTCTATCAGTTCAGCTCTCAAAGTGCTTCAACAATCAGCTTTTACTGCTTTGAAAAAGAACTTTTCTATGTTTAGTGTGAGAACTGCATCTTTTCATGCACTGATTAAATGATCAAAGAAGAATTGCATCGAGATTTTCGCTATGTCGATCGAAGATATTGATAGAAAAATAGTCTACAACACTTAATGCGAACTGAACGTTCTAAATGTTGCTTTCATTGATGCATCAGCTCAAAATCTAGAAGACATCAAAGTCAAGCTATCTTCGAAATATCAGAATTTTCTCGACGTGTTTGATCGAGCTCAAGTCAATAAGCTATCATCTCATCGTTCATATGATCATAAGATAGAGTTCACTAACAATGTCACTTCTTCTAGATGTTGAGCTTATTGAATGTCATTCTACAAGCTTCAGAAGATCAAAGAATATCTGAACGAAAATCTGTCAAAGAGTTTTATTACTTCTAGCAAAGTCTCATATTTCTCACTCGTTCTATTTGCTCTGAAGATCAATAATGATCTTCGCTTCTGCGTTGACTATCGAAAGCTCAATGTCATTATCAAAAGAAATCGCTATTCTCTATTGCTCATAAATGAGATGATTGACAAAATCATTGACTGCAAGCATCTGACTCGACTGAATATAATTTTCGCTTTCAACAAACTTCGTATGCATCTCGATAGTGAGAACTATACGATCTTCATTATCGCTTTAGAAGCGTACAAATCAAAGATTTTATCATTCGAATTAACAAACAATTCAATCTCGTTTCAGTATTATATGAACAATGTTCTATGAGACTTTCTAAATGACTTCTGCCAAGCTTATTTAAACGACATTCTCATATACAGCAAAACTCAAAAGAAGCATAGACAACATGTCAAGATAATACTAAATCATCTACGAGACGCTGATTTGCAGATAAATATTCGAAAGTGCGAATTCAACGTAGAAGAAACAGTCTTCTTAGAAATCATAGTATCAGAACAAGATCTTTGCATGAACTCTATCAAAGTGAAAGCTATAGTCAATTGAGTTACATCTACTAATCTAAAAGAGATACAAGACTTCGTTGACTTCGTCAATTTCTATTGACGCTTCATCAAGAACTTTTTGAAACTAGTCAAGTTGTTCACTCAGCTGACTTGAAAAAACACATCTTTTGTTTGAAACAAAGTCTGCATCAAAGTCTTTGACAATCTAAAGAAGCAGATCAGCTCGATCTCAGTTTTACATCATTTTGATGTCAAACGTCAAGCTATTTTGAAAATCGATGCATTCAACTATGTAAAAGACGACATACTATCTCAGTATGATGACGAGAATGTGCTTCACTCGATAGTCTTTTATAGCAAGAGCATGGTTTCAGCTGAATGCAATTATCACATCTATGACAAGAAATTACTAGCTATTATTTGATGCTTTGAACACTGACGATTCAAACTAGAAAATACTGAGTTATTTATTCAGATGTTTACTGATCATCAGACTTTGAAGATCTTTATGAAAAACAAACAGCTGACTCAACGACAAGCAAACTATCTGAATATTCTATTAAAGTTTAACTTTCAGATTATCTTTCGATCAGGCAAAATAAACATCAAAGTCGATGCTTTAACTAAAATGTTGATGATCGATAGTTCTGAATCAGTTAAAGATATAGATGATCGCTTTCAGACTATACTGATTTTGAATTAAATAAACGTTTTATTGATTGAGTTCAAAATCGAATCTGAATACGAGATTAATCTCTATCAATGCATACGTCTAGTTAATCAGAAGAATGAACTATGCAATGAGTATCAACAAGCTATGAACAAAGATGAACTGAAGCTTCATGACATGAAGCTAAAGAACTGTCAAATCATTGACAACGTTTTATTCAAAAAGAGTTTACTATGAGTGTTGAAACAAATGCATACGAAATTGCTTCGAGAGATTCACGATCAATTATTAATCTCGCACTCTGACATTAAATGAACGATTGATTTAGTTCAACGCTTCTACTATTGATCAGATCATCAAGCAACTATTCAACAATACATTTGAAACTATCATGTCTGTCAACGAAGCAAAGCATCTTGAAATAATACAAATGATTTGCTTCAGTCTCTATCAATTTCTCAGCAGCGTTGACAAGATATAGCTATGAACTTCATCACTGAGCTATTTCTATCGAAAAACTATAACGTCATTTGCATGATCATATATCATCTCTTCAAAGAACATCACTATGTTCTTTGTCATTGAGAAGACAATGACATCTCAATCGAAGAAACAGTATAAATCATGCTATGAAACGTTTATTGACTTCATGATCTACTCAGTTCTATCGTTTTGAATAGAGATTCTCAGTTCATATTGATCATGTGACAAAGTCTTTGTAAACGACTGAAGATCAAAGTCAATCTATCAACAGTTTATCATTCAGAAATTAATGATTAATCAAAACAAGCTAATCAAGATGTTGAACGCGAACTTCGAATCTACTGCAATTACATGCAGAATGACTGAGCTAAATGACTTTCAATGATGAAATTCAGTGACAATTTCAATACATTCTTGACTATCTCGATGATTTTTTTCTACTTCAATAAAGACTTTCACCCTCGAATGAGTTTCGATTCAGATACAACTAATTATGAAATAATTCGTCAACGTATTGAAGCTAAAAAGATTGATAACATTATCACTTGAATGAGCGAACTTCTTATCTTCAATTATCAACAATTGAAAAAGATCAAACAGATCACTGAAACTCAGATGAACAAGCATAAACAAGATGTCATCTATGAAGTAGATGATCAAGTTTGATTAGTCTTCAAAAATATCAAAATCACTAGATCATGCAAAGATTTAAAAGACAAGCAGCTTGATCTTTATTCAATCACAGTCAAAGTTGAAATCTTCTATCGTCTTCAGCTATCTAGAAGCATGAAGCATATACATTCAGTGTTCAGCTCAAAGTATCTACGATTTTCATTAAACAACTCTTTATCAAAACAACATTCTAAACTCTCTAAATTAATGATCATTAAAAAGAATGAAAAGCACTGAAAAGTAAACAATATATTGAACTTCAGACAATATAAAGAAAGACTACAATACAAGATCAAATGAATTGAGGTAAATTATGATGACGAATGATACTATGTTGATAAAGAAGAATTTGATGACTTGAAGAAAGTTCTGAACGAATTTCACAAGCTATACTCGAATAAGTTGCACTAAATTGAAAACATGATGAATTTTTTGCTTTTATTTCTTTTCTATTCATGCAAACATAAATGTTCAAAGAAGAAAGTAATGTTACAAACATGTCTGAATCGATCAGAATTCAGATTTAACTCTAATTAATTCACAATCAGTTTAAGCGAGTTGATTGCAAAGTGATTAAAGCAAGTCATGATGCTATGCTTAGTTTAAATCTAGCGCATCTCTATTGAATTCTTAAAGTCATTCTCAGCACTTCTTTTCGTTGTTCAGCACTTTCTTCATTCATTTCTTTCATCATTCTTTCAGATAAACACATCTGACATATTACATCACATCTGTATCAAGTCTAGCGCAGCCTTAAGTCATTATTTATAGAAAAGCTCACACTCTTTCTCTTCTGTATTCTTAATGTCTTGTTATAGCTATCTCTAAAGAGCAATACATACATATCAGCTTTAAGTCTCTTTGATTGAATGATTTAGACATGATCTCAACATTCACTTATATCTGTTGAAGATGCACATCTCATTGCAGTTTTATGTTCAATTGAATCTTTAAAACTCGCATGTCTGACTTCAATTTGATCACTGAGCTTTCTATTTGTATGCTAGTCATCATGTTGAATTTTCTCAATTTTCTAGTGAAATGTGTAAACTCATATTTTTCTGATGTGAACGTTGCATCATGAGTTTGAACTCACTTCGCGCAAATATCATGAGTCTTGCTCAGTGTTTTGCAGATTTTTTCAATGAATTTGTCATAGATTAGAATGTTGATGTCATTTACAAAATTGAGCACTTCGATTTTGATTTTCAATGCTTTGCAATTTTCAATTAAACTTACCTTGAAAAATAGAAAGAAAATTGATGAAATAAAAGATTCTTGAGATATGTTTGCATTAATCTTGCACATAGTACTCATTTGCTCATTGAATATCAATAACATCTCTCTGTTTTTTAGAAAGCTACATATTCATTCAACTATGTAACTTGACATTCTTCTCATTTTCAGCGTATGCAGTAGTCTGATGTGCAAGACTTAATCAAATGCTTTGATGATGTCTAAACTTAGCATGAAGATCACATACTTAATGTTGTAGTCTTACACAATGTGAACTTGATTTACTAGTAAATTTAACGTTAAGATCATGAATCACTTGCATCTCATCTTTATTTGAACATTTGAAAGCATGTGATGAGTCTCAGTTATGTCACTCAGTCTTTTGATTATAATTGACTTCAAAGCTTTGCTTATGATATCAAGCAAAGCAATGAGTCAATATGTCTTTGAATTAATATAGTCGCTTTTCTTTGATTTATATAACACTATTGTTGACTGACAACGAGATTCATCTGTACATGATGTCGACTACGAATCTTTTGATTCTATTCTGTGTTCGAATAGAAGTCAAAAGAGTCAAGAGATCTCAATTCAACGCAGTTCAAACGATGTTAGAACGTTGCGTGATCAGAAAAGTCGTCGTGCAGAGTTTTCACCCACGCGACAACATCTTTCCTAACAGTCACAATCGATCTACGAAGAAGATTAATGACATGTCGATGTCAGTAAGAGATGGGAAGATACTACTAGTGAAAAAAACAACTCAGATGAAGAGTCTGCGAGTTGTGACTACAAGTGGTCGAAGAATTTGCGATCTCGTCGACTGCGTCGATATCGAAACGTCTTCATCACATCGACAGTGTCGTCGAGTAATTGATGGAAAGATATCAGATAGAATAGTCATCTCAAGTATTGAGAGACGTGACTACAGTGCTCGAAGAAGTAGTGACTCGTCGATCACGCTGATATACTGAGAGAGCTTGAGCTCACCTTCTTTACTTGACGTCAAGTCATTCATCTATTCACGTGGAAAATCGAGAGCTCAAGAGAACGATCAGAACGCATTCTCTTTCATTGATCAGAGTCAAACATCGAACGATTGCGATCGCACGTCTATACTAACAGTTCATTCAACGTCTACGTGACACAAGTCAAATCAAGAGAAGAAAAGAATTACTCAGTACAATCACACTCTATCTCTTCATCGTGTGCGCCTCTCTTTCATCACATATTTCTCTGCTCAATGAATGACAATCATTGAGTAAGAGAACACAGCTCTACGTACGTTACAATCACGAGCATCACGAATGCAAAGAAAACGTCTTTCGTCTTCGAATCGAAGATCGAACCAAAACATCGTTGTATAGAATATCGTCAATGAAGAGCAGAACAAAGACGATGCGTCATAATCAAACAGCACAGACACTCTCATCAAGAGTTTACTCGAGCGTCACACGCTGAATAGAAGCTATAGATTTATTACTTGGTAACACAGTGTCAATCTCATTGTTTCGGCTGCGCGAAGCAGTCGTATAGACGACAAGTGGTTTTCTTCCTCAGAGAGTTTTGTTCACTCGATATAAGTAGCATAGAGTTTCTCATGAGTTGAGCCTAAATCGATGTCACAAGAATGTATGAATTACAATTACAATAACACTATTGTTTGAGTTTTTTTGAACTGCTTTGAATGATATTTGTGTATCATGCATGCATTGAACATACTCGTCAGCACTGAGATCAGTTCTGTGAAATCTGCTTGAAGTGCTTTGTTTGAGATTTCAAAGATGTCTGACGCTTTGTTCGCTTTTACTCATTTAATTATTCACTTCATCTCATTCTCTGAAATGTGTGAATTTGATGATATTGTCAAAGATATGAATGAATTTAAAATGTCATTGATATCTGCTTATGAAAATGAAGAAAAGAATTTCTCTTGCAACATCTTAATTTTTTCTTCAAATGTTGTTATCATGTGATCAATATCATCTTGTTTCAGTAATGAAAATTGAGAAAGCTTTTTAGATAGTTGACTTTCGATTCTGACTCATTTTGCAAAGCATCATATTGATTTCAATGCATCATTTAGCTCATGCATCTGTGATCTGAAGTGTATGCATTTTGTTTGTTTGATGATCTTGTTTTTGTAATCATTGTATTTCAAATATTCATTTCATGTTTTTAATATATTTTATGTTTTTCATATGATTTGCAGTCATCTTGATTTCATTACTACTTTAAAGCAGCTTTGATTTCAGAAGTTTCTTGCTTAATTTGATGATTTTGCTCAGAAAGTAGACTTCTTAATGATCTCTTGTAGTACTCTGATAATTTCTGTCACTCTGTCATTTATTTCAGCTTTGCTGTTCAGAGAGCAATCTGACAAAAGATGTATTTGCAGATAAACATTCATTGCTTTCATATTTATTTATTTTCAAAGTCAACAAGTTGAAAATTGCGTTGAGATTGTTTGTAGATTTAACTCTGTGACAATCAAAAGATGATCTGATCTCTGATGTAAATCAATTTGTACTTTGCACTTGCATGTCATAGACTGTATTTTCTCGTTGCTAAAGACTAAATTTATCATTGTAAACTGATTGTGAATCTCACAAGTGATTGTATCTGATTTCAGCAGTAGTTCTAGTCTTGCATTTGTAATGATGTTTAGTAAAGTATCAATCATTGTATGTCGAGTGAAGCATCTTCATCTCTCTCAATGTAAATGATATAAATTGAAATCTTCTATAATTAGTTGTTTGCAGTTATTCTTGAGTAGTTCATTCAAGCAAGAGATAGTTGAGAGTTTTTCTGTGAATGTGATGAATAATGAACTCAAGTTGTAAATGTTTAAAAGTTTTAACATCTGCGTTTTATCATCTGTGTTGCGAGTTAATATTCTGATTAAGCAGATATTTGATTCAGCTCTCTTTATTGTTCACTAATTGAGTCTTAAGCATTTGTTAACATATATGCATGTTCTTGACTGAGATGACGAGTTTTTCACAAGATGAAAGAAGTTGTGAACTGAGTTAAATGATTGCAAATCATTAATGTTGTGTTCTTGCTTCTGTATGATTACTATGTCGAATTTGCAAATTTCTCTGTTGATCAAGAATGATTTCTGAATCTTTAATGACTTTCTGATGTTGTACTGTAGAATTCATAGAAAGAATTGTTTTATCATAGAATTATTTGTAACTGTTGTTGACTCTGCGCTGAAAAGACTCTTTGTATGCTTTCAATCACTGAGAATCTTTCATACTTTCTGATTAAGCATTTCTGAGTCTGCTCAGATGTTGTCTTATTCAAGTCGCTAGTCACGCATGAGAAGAGATCAACTCATCTCTTCTTGACTTTTATCATCTGTCATGTTAATTCAACATCTCAATTACATGTTTTTAACATGATAATTGCTGCATCGACAGTTTGTAAAGTGAACTAAATTTTAGAGTTTAGCTTAAGTGTCAGAATCATGCCTAGATGATACAATCAATGAAGGTCAGAATTGATAGTGCTTGATCTTTAGAGATAGCTATAACTGAATATTAAGAATACAGAAGAAGATTGATACAAAAGCTTCTATTTATGTAATGTTCAAAGACTGCGCTAGACTCGAAAGAAATGTGTTTGTGACATGAAAAGAAAATGATGTAAATGAACAAGATGTTGATGAAAGAAAAGAGTGTTGAGAAAGAAAAAGAGTGTTGAGTTATATCTGAGTCAGATCTCGACTAGATCGTTGACTAGTTCTAATCATTACGCAGAATACTCGCTAGCGTGCACTGCGAATTGATTAGAGCTTCAGTCTTGTTCAGCCTTATCAATCTTGATACGCTCGTAACATTACTCTCTCTCTTCGAAAATTTATGTTCGCATGAATGTAGTTTCTTTGCTCGCTTTTGTTAATAGTTATTTCGATATTTAGCGCGATTTGCTTGAATATAGCTTATGAAATTCGTTCAAAACTTTCTCTGAGTCATCGAATTTCTCTTTATCAACATAGTATCATTCGTTGTCTTTATCTAGATCTTTTCATTTGACTTTGTACTGTATTCAACCTTGATAGCGTCTGAAGTTCAATATATCGTCTATCTCTCAGTGTTCATCGTCTTTGATAGTGATTGACCTGAGTGATTCTGAATGTTGTTCTGATAGAAGATCTTCTGAATAAAATCGTAGTAGCTTCGAGCTGAACATTGAATGCAGATGCTTCATACTGACTGATAGACAAAGATGATAGAAGATACTCACTTTAGCAGTGATTTAATAAAGATCTAGCTGTTTATCTTTCAAATCTTTGCAAAGTCTTGTTGTCTTGACGTTTTTGAAAGATAGTCAAACTCAGTCATTTACTTCATATGTAATGTTTCATTTATGTTTATTGATCTGAACTTTGATGATCAGCTTTGTCTTTTTCAATTGTTGATGATCGAAGCTCAGTAACTCTTTCATTTGAATGACAATATCTTCTGCCTTTCTAGCTTCAAGTTGTTCATGAGTCGTTTCGTAGTCAGTTGTATCTGAATCGAAACTCATTCGAGGGTGAAATTCTTTATTGAAGTAGAAGAGAGTCATTGAAGTGATTGAGAAGATATTGAAATTGTCGCTGAATTTCATCATAGATATTCATTTGACTCAGTCGTTCTGCATGTAATTGCAGTAGATTCTAAGTTCGCGTTCGACGTCTTGATTGACTCGTTTCGATTGATCGTTGATCTCAGAATGATAGACTGTGAATAGACTAGCTGTAATTCTCAGTCGTTTGCAATCACTCTTTCACATAGTTGATATGAATTGAGAATCTCTGTTCGAAACAATAGAACTGAGTAGATCATGCAGTCGATAGACGTTTCATAGCATGATTCAAACTGTTTCTTCAACTGAAATGTCATCGTCTTCTCAATGACAGAAAACATAGTGATGTTCTTTGATGAGATAACATATGATTGTGCAAATGACGTTATAGTCTTCTGACAGAGATAGCTCAGTGATGAAGTTCATAGCTATATCTTTTCAGCGTTTCTGTGAAATCGAAAGAGAATGATGAAGTTCATTGATGCTATCTCTAGAGACTTTGCTTCGCTGACAAGCATGATAGTTTTAAATGTATCGTCAAATAGTAGCTCAATGATCTGATCAATAGTAGAAACGCTGAACTAGATCAATGATTCGTTTATTGTCGAGATGAGAGATTGAAGATTGATCATGCACTTCTTGTAGTAATTTCGTGTGCATGTTCTCAGAGACTCACAGTAGATCTTTTCTAAATAGAACGTCGTCAATGATTTCGCAGTTCTTCAATTTAGTGATATGAAATTTGAGCTTGTTGTCGCTCATAGCTTGTCTACATTCGCTGCAGAGCTCATCTGTTTGATTGATCATACATACTCGTTGATAGAGATTTGCTTTCGGTTCAACAGGTAGAACATCGACTCTATCAGAGATCAGAATAGTCTGAAAACAATCTTCAAGACGCTGAGCTAATTCAGAGACGTTTGCTAGAGACATTCTGATTAGAGCATCGACTTTAATGTTTGTTTTGCCTGATCTAAAGATGATCTGAAAGTTGAACTTTGATAAAATGTTCAGATAGTTGACTTGTCGTCGACTCAACTGTTTGTTTTTCATGAAGATTTTCAAAGTCTGATGATTGATGAACATCTGAATGAATAGTTCAGTGCATTTCAGCTTGAGTCGTCAGTGTTCAAAGCATCGAATAATGACTAGCAGTTTCTTGTCATAGATGTGATAATTGATTTTAGCGAGAATCATGCTTTTGCTGTAGAAAGTCACTGAATGAAGAACTTTCTCGTCATTGTACTGAGATAGTATTTCATCTTTTACATAGTTTGAAGCATTGATTTTCAGAATAGCTTGTTGTTTAGAGTTGAAATTACGAAGTACTGAAGTTGAGCTGACTTGTTTCTTTAGATTGTCAAAGACTTGAACACAGATCTCATTTCATACAAAAGATGTGTTCTTTCTAGTCAGCTGAGTGAACGATTTGACTAGCTTCGAGAAGTTCTTAATGAAACGACGATAGAAGTTAACAAATTTCACGAAGTTCTGAATTTCTTTTAGATTGGTCGAAGTGATTCAGCTGACTATGACTGTCATCTTGCTGAGATTCATACGAAGATCTAGTTCTGATACAATGACTTCTAGAAAGACAGTCTCTTCTACATTGAATTTGCACTTTCGAATATTCATCTGCAGTTCAGCTTCGCGTAGTCGTTTCAATACTAGTTTGACGTGATCTCTATATTTCTTTCTTGTTTTGCTATAGATGAGAATGTCATCTAGATAGACTTGGCAAAAGTCGTTCAGAAAGTCTCATAGAATGTTATTTATATATTGCTGAAAGAAGGTCGATTCATTAGTCAGTTTGAATGATAGCATCTTGTATTTATATGCTTCTAAAGCAGTGATAAAGATGGTGTAATTCTCGCTATCGAGATGCATTTGAAGTTTGTTGAACGCTGATATGATGTTCAATCTAGTCAGATGCTTGCAACTCACTATTTTATCAATGATCTCGTCTATCAGCGATAGAAAATATCTATTTCTTTTGAAAATGACATTTAGCTTATGATAGTTCACGTAGAATCAAAGATCTTCATTTGCTTTGAGTGCGAATAGAACAGAGAAGAAATAGAGAGTCTGACTAGAAGTGATGAATTTCTTTGACAGATTCTCATTTAAATACTTTTTTACTTTCAGAAGTTTGACAAAGAACATTTGATAAACTCGACAGCGAGAGAGCATTAAATCACTGATGAGCTCAATTTTATGATCGTAGAAGCGATGAGAAAATAGTTTATTCAATTGAGCTCAATCAAAAACATCTAGAAACTCATGATATTTTGATGACAGCTTCGCTTTAATATCTTTCAAATTCTGAGTCGTTTCATTGATTGAAGAGACGTTTAGAGCGTTCAAATTGCACTGAGTATTGTACGCGATTTTTCTATTGATGTTTATCATGAATAGAGCAAAGACTTTGATCTTGTTCTTCTTTGAACGATTCAACAGTGTTTTAAACGAAGCGACGTTTATGCTTTGAATCGAGAATGACTTTTTCTGAGCAGTGATTGAAACGAGTCGTTTGAGCATCGTAGAGATCTTAGTCTGAGTGGTTGAAGAGAACGAAGTTGATCGCGATCAACTTGAGTGCTTTGAATTGAGCGAGATCGAAAAAATCGAAATAGAAGTATTCAATTGATTCGAAAAAACAATGACGTCATTTTGCATATTCAGTAATATTTCGTTTTTGTTCATTCAGAGCTTACTCAATATGACTTCATGATGATCAATATCAGCTATCAACATTGATACAGTCAATTTCTTATGACTTTCGATGATGAGGTTGAATAGAATTTTATGAGTGATTGTCTTCTTAAATATCTTTTCATCATAATCTCTTATTAGCTTCTCTTTTGTCAGTGATATAGATTGAATTTTCAGTTTCTCGCATACTTTATCGACTAGGTTGAAATGTATGATCATGTAGACGGCTGAATCACTGTCTATTAGAAGACGAAGGCTGAAAGATCATTTCTGAGAGATGAGATGAGCATCAATTAGAAACGACTTTTCAAAGTAATTCTCTTTCGATAGAAATTCGTCTAGTTTGCACAAAGATATAATCTTTATTTCTTTGATGACTTTTGAAGAGATGACTAGTTTTTTGAATCGAAATTCGAATCGAAATCGAAGCGATCATATTCTTTGTTCACTGCATTGATTCTAGTAGGTCGATCAAGACACTTCTTAGAGCTATGACCTGATTTATGACATATGAAACAGCTTTCGAATAGAATGTCTGCTTCTTTGACGCTAGTTAAAATCGCGTCGCACGACTTTAGCTGATCAGACTTCGAATGATCGACTGACTGAGTGACAACAGTCACTCTATGAAAGATAGTTTTTGAAAGATCATTGACATGTTTGAGCTTGTTCTTGATCTCTTGAATGACTCGCTGATCATTATTCAAATGAATCAGATAGAAATGAATTTCTTTTAGAAAATCAGATTGAACTAGTTGATCTATTCAAACGAATCGAAGACGAGAATTGATTTTATCTTTCAAATCAACAATCAGTTGCTTTTCGTGATAGTCTAGATAGAAAAATAGTCGTTGAAACTGAGTATAGAACTCGCTGAATTTCTTTGATTCTTGAATCAAGTTGTAGTATTCTCTATGAAAGTTAACTTTCTTATTCGAATCATCAAACAACTGAGCTAGCTCTTTCAAAAGATCTTCGACAATTCTATAGAAGTTGACACAGTCACGTTCGCGTCTAGCTTGAGTGATCTCAGCTGCGTCATCGAATAATCTAGAATGTATATAGCTCAATTTGACTCGTTCATTAGAAAAGAGATCGACGTTGATCTCTAGTTTATTCTGAATTTTTTCGTATCAGTTCTTTCAAGTAGAGTTCTTTTCATCAGTAAACAGCGAAGAATCAGGTATTTTTTGAGATCTAGAACGCTCAGAGTAGATGAAATCAGAAGAAGTGTTTTCTTTAGCTTGAAGCCTAGTCTTCAACTCTTTGATTTCGTCTTCTTGTTGTTTATCTAACTCGTAGAGTCGATCTGTTTCTTCATCAAGAACTAGGCTTCGAGCCTTTCAGATTTCGTAGAACACGAAGAGTATTATTGTTTCAGCGAATGATTCGTCATCTTCATGAATGAAGGACGCAGCACTTGGTGATTTCGTTCGTGATTTCGATGAATCAGCATCAGAGGTTTGAGAGAAACGATTTTGAAATTCTTTAGAACGCTCTTCAGTAGGCGAACGACTAGGCATGATGAGGTTTGTTTGAAAGAGAGTCGAACGAATGACGATGCTCGACGATTGAAAAAGAAAGACGTATGAGATGATGTTTAATCTTCAACAAAGAAGATGAGATTTGTTTGTTGATTTGATTGATTCTCTAGCAAACAACGAAGATTCTTTATTGTTGAATCTATTGATCGATTTGATTCTTGAGCAATTCACGAAGGTTCTTTATCGTGATTCTCGTAATCGAGTGAACTTTGCGTACTTAATGAGCGATAAGTAGTCTAGCAATTCAAACAGTCTCGTCGTTGATTCTATTCAACTCTCTAGTGTTGTTCTATCTTTCGATTACGTTGATCATCAGGTAAACGAATTTCTTTAGACTCGTTCTGTCTAGACGAGTATGTTGAATGAGTAATGAGATCAGTATCGTGTGATTAACGAATTCTTAATATAATGTCAGGATCGTGCCTAGATGATACAATCAATGAAGATCAGAGTTGATAGTGCTTGATCTTTAGAGATAGCTATAACTGAATATTAAGAATACAGAAGAAGGTTGGTACAAGAGCTTCTATTTATGTAATGTTCAGAGGCTGCGCTAGGCTCGAAAGAGATGTGTTTGTGACATGAAAAGAAGATGATGTAGATGAACAAGATGTTGGTGAAAGAAAAGAGTGTTGAGAAAGGAAAAGAATGTTGAGTCATATCTGAGTCAGATCTCGACTAGATCGTTGACTAGCCCTAATCATTACGCAAAGTACTCGCTAGCGTGCACTGCGAATTGATTAGAGCTTCAGCCTTGTTCAGCCTTATCGATCTTGGTACGCTCGTAACATTAAGTGACATTCATCGCTTAAAGTCAAATAAAATCTGAATTTAAGCTGATCTCGCTGAACTGAGTTCTGCTTTTGTCGATAAAATCTGCATTTATTCATATGTCGCTGAACTGAATCTCGCTTTTGTCGATAAAATCTGCGTTTGTTCATATGCGCTGAACTGAATCTCGCTTTCGTCGCTTTCGTCGCTTTCGTCGCTTATGTCACATATGTTGCATATGTTGCATATGTCAACACTCGCTCATCTACTCGCTCATCTACTCGCTCATCTACTCGCTCATCTACTCGCTCATTTACTCGCTCATCTACTCACCATTCTACTCACTATTCTACTCATCATTCTACTCACCATTCTACTCGCGATTCTACATGCTCATCACTCTACTCGCTCACCTACTCGCTCATCTACTCGCTCATCTACTCGCTCATCTACTCGCTCACCTACTCGCTCACCTACTCATCATTCTACTCATCATTCTACTCGCGATTCTAAATGCTCATCATTCTACTCGCTCATCTACTCGCTCATCTACTCGCTCATCTACTCGCTCATCTACTCGCTCATCTACTCATCATTCTACTCACTATTCTACTCATCATTCTACTCACCATTCTACTCGCGATTCTACATGCTCATCACCCTACTCGCTCACCTACTCGCTCATCTACTCGCTCACCTACTCGCTCACCTACTCGCTCACCTACTCGCTCACCTACTCGCTCACCTACTCGCTCACCTACTCGCTCATCTACTCGCTCACCTACTCGCTCACCTACTCGCTCACCTACTCGCTTCACCTACTCGCTCTACCAATCTTTCTACCAAACGCTCTATCAAATTCCCTATCAAACGCTCTATCAAACGCTCTATAAAACGCGTCAATCGAGCGCATAACACGGGTCAAACAGTGCTTCAAACAATGCTTTCTACTGAGCTATCTACTGAGCTATCTACTGAGCTATTGATCGAGCTTTCTATTGACCTTTCTACTAGTGAGCTTTCTACTGAGCTTTTGACCGACCTTTCTACCAACCTTTCTACTGAGCTACCTACTGAGCTATCTATCGAGCCATCTACTGAGCTACCTACTGAGCTATCGATCAAGCTTTCTATTGACCTTTCGATCGAGCTTTTTACTGATCTCTCTATCGACCTTTCTACTGACCTTTCTACTGATCTTTCTACTGAGCTATCTACTGATCATTCTACTGACCACTCTACTGATCATTCTACTGACCATTCTACTGATCACTCTACTGATCACTCTACTGATCATTCTACTGACTATTCTACTGATCATTCTACTGATCATTCTACTGATCATTCTACTGATCATTCTACTGATCATTCTACTGATCATTCTACTGATCACTCTACTGATCATTCTACTCATCATTCTACTCATCATTCTACTTGCAATCAAGAATCAAATTTGTTTTCTATCGAGCATCAAATATAACTCTATCAAACATTCTACATGACTTTCTATTGAACATTCTACATGACTCTCTATCGAACATTCTACATGATTTTCTACCTCATTAGTTTACTCATTAACTTTCTCATTAACTTTCTCATTAACTTTTTCATTGACTTTCCCAGCGCATATATTAAACTGTGTAAATAGCTATTATTTAGATAGTCAAATTAATTATTAATTATTCAACGTTGTGACTATCAATGCTACAAGTGTCAGAATTGTGTTTGTTGAATCAAATGATAAATAAACATACTGCGCTCTTAGAAGTTCTAGAAATGTT
>JAABUS010004311.1_pt1 | contig 20779 bp, 21 predicted proteins | sample 5560161 | NCBI WGS metagenome assembly JAABUS01 (sample SAMN10711885, study PRJNA513376) | rock metagenome | isolation source: Antarctica rocks | place: Antarctica: Victoria Land, Trio Nunatak nord | collected 2016-01-04
TACTTCTTGGTCACGGCGGTCCCCTTCTTGAGGTGGTGTCTTGGTCGACGCCCAACACCTACCCCAAGGTCGGTGTCAGGCGGGGGACCGCCACCTCAAGTTCCACGAGATCCGGGACAACCTCCCGGGGTCCGCACAGGCCGATCAGGATCGCTGGGGCCAGGGCACGTCGACCTGTGATGCGTTCCCATCGAGCGACAGCGGTGGCTAGCGTCCCCAGCGTCGAAGTAACTCGCGATCAACGCGAGTGTCGCCTCCGCGGATGGTTGGCCACGTTTCAGTACGAGGTCGATCACTTGACGACTCAGCGCGATCGTGCCGAGCCTCGCCCGTACTTGGTCCAGTGTCGCGCCGCCCTGCGCCGAGTCCGAGGCCAGGGCGTCCTGAAGAGTGCGCCGGGCCAGGATGAAGATACGGAACCTTGGATGTGGTGCGCCAACGTAGGAAGCGGGTAGGCCGATCCATCGTGCGTTGTACCGGAGGTCGGCCAGGTCTCCGAGTACGGCGCAAAGTGCCCGTAGAGGTCGGGCTGGCTCACTCCCAGACCCCACGGGTCGGGTCCCACGCCGCGAAGGTTGCACCGCTGGGGTTGCGTGGACGGGGTTGCGTCTTTCATCGTCGTCTCCTGGTGCGCTCGGGCGAATCGCGAGCGCCGACAGCAACCCGCGCACGTTCTCGATGACAACCCACTGGGGTTGGAGCCTCTCGATCGCCGTTGCCATGTGCGCCCAGAGACCGGAGCGGGTGCCCGGTGCGAGGCCGGCCATCTTCCCGACCGTGGAGACGTCCTGGCAGGGAACCCGCCGCAGAGGATGTCCACCGACTCGACGGCGCTCCAGTCGATGGTGGTGATGTCGCCGGGGTTCGGAGCGTGGGGCCAGTGGTGGGCGAAGACGCGGGCGACGGGTTCGTTGATTTCGGAGAACCTCTCCCACCTGAACGCGGATTTGGTCGCCGAGCGTTCCTACTGGGCGATGATCGTCTTAATCTTGGCCTCTTTCAGCGCCGCTGAGATGCGCGGCTCCGGCGGCCGATCGGTGATCAGAATGTTGATGGATTCTAATCCGCAGAGCTGTACTGGCGAGGTGTGTTGAAATTTCTGGTGATCGATGACGGCTATTACCTGCGTGGCAGCGTTTATGAAGGCATTTTTGGTGTTTACTTCGAGCCCCGCTTCGACGTAGAGGCCATGTTCGTCGATTGCCGCGGCGCCGAGAAAGAACAGGCGCATGCGCAGGTTGGCTAGTTGTGCGGTGGTGACTCGGCCGACGAAGGCTTGGCTGGGGGGAAAGAGGTCGCCGCCGAGGCCGGTGACCCGGGCGTTAGGCATGTGCAGTAGGTGTTGTATGACTGGTACGGAGTGGGTGATGACGGTGCCGTCGAAGTTTGCCGGTAATTGGGCGACCACTTCGAAGGCAGTGGTTCCGGCGTCGAAGCCGAGAACGTCTCTGGGTTTGATGAAAGAGGCGGCTTTGCGTGCGATACGCAGTTTTGCGTCGGCGTTGACGCCGGCGCGTGCAGTGAATTCTAAAGTGCGCAACGTTGCGTGAGCGAGTCTGACGCCTCCATGGACGATCTTGATTTCACCGTCTTGTTCCAAGCGGCGAGCATCACGGCGGATGGTCATGTCGGAGACACCGAGTTCGGTGACCAGATCGCTGATCGAGATGAACCCGGCCGCCCGAACGCGGGTGAGGATCCGTTCCCGGCGGTGGGGGGCCCCGACGTAGCGCAGATAGTCGCCTGCGGCGCCGTCGTCTGAGGAGGCTTCGGCCACAGATGTCACTTCGTTGGCGGGTGATTCATCGACGCACATCATGCTCCAGCTTCTCCCCGCGGCGATCGAAATGTGTGGATGGGGCTGTCGTTGTAGCTGCGGGACCTCGATTGGTCCGAACAGGTGATTTGTACCCGATCCAGGAAAAGTGTTGAGGTTCCAACAAAGTCTGTTAAAGTATCACCAACCGAGTCGTCAGTGTGGTCGTCGGAGGTGTGGTTCGTTGGTCGCAGAGCGTAGGCCGATGGTGTTCGTCGGCGGTTTGATGGCCGACACCATTGCGGCTGTCCCCAAGTATCCGGTGGCCGACGAGCGGGTCCTCGCCGAATCGGTGGTGCAGTCCGGCGGTGGTCCGGCGAGCACGGCGGCGGTGGCCGCGGCTCGGCTGGGTCTCTCAGACGTGGCGTTCGTCGGAACCGTAGGCCAAGATGCGACAGGCGATCGTTTGCTGGACGAGCTGATCACCGAGGGAATCGATGTCAGTGGCGTGAGCAGGCTTCCCGAAGCGTGCACGGGCGCCAGCGTGATCGTGGTCGATGTCGCGGCGGGATCCCGGGCCATCTGCGCACTTCCCGGCCCCACGGTGCGACTCAACACGGTAGCAGCTGAACAGATCAGCTCGGCCCGGTGGGTGCACGTCGACCACCTCGGCTGGACAGCGACCGCACAAGCGTTGAGCGGTCTTCAGGCCGGATGGAAGCCGCGGGTGTCGGTAGACATCAGTTATCCGTTACCGGGATTCACGCCGGCCGGTGTGGATTTGTACGTCCCGAACGTCGAGGCTCTCGCCGCGCGATATCCGGGCTCCGGCGACAACGTCGACGCGATGCTCGACCGTGCGTTGGCCGATGGCGCACGTCAGGTGGTGGTCACTCGCGGCAGCCGCGGTTCGGCTTCGGCCACCACCAACGGTGACCGCTGCGAGGTCCCGGCACACCATGCCCAGATCCTGTCCACTCTCGGCGCCGGCGATGTGTTCCACGGTGCGCTGCTCGCAGCGCTCGACCGGGGTGACGACTTGCCTGCCGCAATGCGGTACGCGGGCGTCGTGGCGGCTCTTTCATGTCGAGGTTTGGACGGTCGCAGCACCATCCCGAACCACCAGGAAACACTGGCCGTGCTCGCCGCAGCGGTCGCCTGAACAACCCATAGTTCTGACCCATCAAGGGTTTCCACTCGCTGCCCGGCAGCGCTGGCCTCAAGGAGAGCAGTTAAGTGACCTCGACCCAAAAAAGCGGCCTTGCCGCGCTGACCCGACCTTCCGGAGCGTTCGCCATGTTGGCGGTCGACCAACGAGAAGCGTTGCGCATCATGCTCAACGAGGGGGGCGAAGACGCTACCGAGCCCGCGTCGGACGCTGAGGTCACCGACTTCAAGTTAGCGGCCACCCGCATTCTCACGCCCTACGCTTCCGCTGTGCTGCTGGACAAGCAGTTCGTCCTGGACCGGGCGATCGCCGAACACGCCGTTGATGATTCCTGCGCACTGATCGTGGCTGCCGACGAGTTCATTCCCGGACCGGATGAGGTTGTCGCCGACGTCCGCATCGACGAAGCCGTGGACCCGGTTCACTACGCGGCGGCCGGGGCGGTGGCGATGAAACTGCTGGTGTTGTACAGACCGGACGAGTCGCCCGACGGGCGGATCGCCATGGTCGAGGACTTCGTGCAACAGTGCAAGACCGCCGGCTTGGTCAGCATCATCGAGCCGGTGTCCCGCAAGCCTCGTGACGGCAGTCCGTTTGATTGGAATGCCGGCGTGCTGGCCGCGGCCAGGGAACTGGGCAACCTCGGCGCCGATCTCTACAAAGCGGAAGTGCCCGGCCACGGCGAGGGCGACGAAGCCGCTATCAGCCGGGACTGCGCAGCAATCACCGAAGCCGTGCGATCACCGTGGGTGGTGTTGTCCTCCGGCGTGGACGCGGATCGTTTCCCGGCTGCGGTGTCCCTCGCCGTAGCCGAAGGCGCATCAGGCTTCTTGGCCGGCCGCGGGGTGTGGAAGGCCAGCCTGGGCGCCTCCGATCGGCAGCAGGCGCTGCGCACCGACGCAGTCCGTCGCCTACAGCTGTTGGTGGACACCGTGGACGAAGCCATCGCGGCTCGCTGAGACCGAAACTGAGACAGAGGACAACGAATCAATGACTGATACGACAGTGATCCCTTCCGTGGTCATGATCCCGACGGCCCGGCCGACCTTCGTGGTCGAGGTGGCCAAGGAACGGGCCCGACAGGCACGGGCACTGCTGGTCGAATTGGGCGCGGTCGTGACCGGCCCGGACGAGCTGATGATGACCCCAGATGATGTCGAAGCCGCCGCGGCGTTCCTCGATCCAACTGCGGACCTGGTCATCAACGTGTGCGCGTCGTTCTCCGACGCCTCGCCGGCGTTGGCGCTGTATGGCGGGCTGGGCCGCCCGCTGCTGATCTGGTCGTTCCCCGAGCCCGGACCGGTGGGGGACCGGTTGTGGCTGAACTCGATGTGCGGGGCCAATCTGTTCGGCCACGCCCTGGTCCGGGCCGGCGGCGCCGTCTGCCTGGTCTACGGCATGGCCGACGACCCGGCGGTCAAAGAGACGCTCAGGCGCGCGTTGGCCGGTGATCTGCCCGAGGCTCCGCAGCTACCGACCTATTCCGGTCAGCGCGCCGACGACAACGAGGTCCGCCGGGCCTTGTCCACCCTGCAAGGGTTGAAGGTCGGCATCATCGGTGACGGCCCGCCCGGTTTCACACCCAGCGACTACGACGGCGACCTACTCAAGCGGCTGTTCGGGTTGGACGTTCAACGGCTCGAACTCGGTGATGCCTTCGCCGCCGTCAACGCCGTCCCCGAACCCACCCGCCAGGCCGAATTGGCCGCCGCCACCGCCCGACAACCCAGCCTGGCCACCCTCGACCCGGGTCAACTGGATTCGTTCGCCGCGGTCACCTCGACCATGCGGGATTGGAAGTCGGCGGCGGGTCTGTCTGCCATGGCGGTGCGCTGCTGGCCGGAATTCCCTACCCAGCTCGGTGTGTGCCCGTGTTCGGCGCTGGGCCGGCTGGCCGATGAGGGCACCCCCACGGCCTGCGAGCGTGACGTCTACGGAGCAGTCACCATGCTGCTGGCCGAAGCATTGGGCAGCGGCACCACCTACCTCGTGGACACCGTTGACCTGGACGCAGCCAAGAACATCGTTCGGCTCTGGCATTGCGGGTCGGCGGCGACGTCGCTGGCCGCCGATCCCGCCGACGCGACCCAGTACGTGCATTGCAACCGCAAGATAGGCGTGGCCGGGAACTTCCCGCTGCGCACCGGCCGGGTCGTCATGTGCCGCCTCAGCGAGGACAACGACCCCGCTTCCACCAGCGGCCTGCGCATGTTGCTGGCCGCGGGGGAGTCCGTGGCCGAGCCCAATCGGTTCCAGGGCAACACGGCGGCCATCCAGTTGGACACCGACGCCGCCGAATTCGTCGCCGGTCTGGTCACCGGTGGATTTCCTCACCACACCGTGCTGGCCTGGACCGACATCCGGCCCCAGCTCCGCGCCGCCGCCGACCAGCTCGGTATCCGCGTCGTCGAGTGGGCGGCTGCCCCTTCGGCTAACTGATCCCGCTTTCATTCCTGCCTGCTTGCAACAAGCACTCATTTCTGCCCGCCTCAAAGCACCGTTCGGGCCGCCGACCGGGGCCACCCTCAATAACCTGTAGGAGGAGAGCAATGAATTCCACTCAGATGGACCGTCGTCGTTTCCTGAGTGCGCTGGGTATCGGCGCGGCCGGCCTGGGCCTGGCCGCCTGCGCCGGCCCGGGCTCAGGCAACAAGAGCAACAGCAGCTCCAACAGCGCCGGAGCACCTGCCGCGGTGACCAGCGGCCCAGTCATCGGATCATTATCGTTCGCGCACTGGCGGGCCGAAGACAAAGACGTGTTCACCGGCATCATCACCGATTTCGTCAAAGCCAACCCCGGTGCCTCGATTCGCCAGGACATCGCTCCTTCCGCGGACTACCAGGCCACCGAGCTGCAGCGGATCAAACAAGGTGCTGTGGGCGATGTGTTCAGCGCGTTCCGCGGCTCACAGTTCACGGCGATCGATTCGGCCGGGCTCTACGTGCCGCTCACCCAGCAGACCTTTGTCAAAAACTACACGCCGGCGTTCCTGGCGGTGGGCCAGTCCGGTGGTGTTCAGAAGGGGTTGCCGTACCAGCTGATCTTTCCGATGCCGCTGTACAACAAGGATCTGTTCGACAAGACCGGTATCTCCGAGATCCCTGGTGACTGGGATTCGTTCCTGGCCCTATGTGAGAAGTTCAAAGCTGCCGGCATCTTCGCGTTGGCCTGGCCGGGTGGTGACACCGGCAATGCCGGGCAGCTGTTCAACTCGATGGTCATGAACAACGCCCCGAGCGACGACATGTGCGCCAAGATCCAGGACGGCACCTACAAGTGCACCGACGACTGGTTCGTCGGCACGCTCAAACAGTATGCCCAGCTCGCCCCCTATATGGAAACCGGCGCCTCCGGCTCGCTGCCGCAACCGTGTCAGCAACTTTTTGCCACTGGCAAATCAGCCATGTTGGCCACCGGCGCCTACGACATCTCCTCGGTCCGTAAACTTGGCGCCACCTTCTCTATGGACGTCTTCTCTCCGATCACCGTGCCCAAGGACAAGGTGAAGTACACCGGCACCTACAACGCCACCTTCATCCTGGGCGCCAGCGCCATTGGTAAGAGCCAGGACGCTTCGCTCAAGTTCGTCGAATACCTGTCCACGCCGGAGGTGGCCACCACCTATGCCAATGGCACCAGCCAGATGGTCACCGTCGCCGGTGTGACCTACTCCAACAAGGACATCGCTGCGATCCAGCACTGGACCATCGCGAAGACCTTGTTGGCGCCCCGTTACCAGTTCACCAACATCGACGTCCAGCACGCCGTCGAAGGCGCGTGCGTCAAGGTCGTCGGCGGCACCGCACCGGAACAGGCCGCCGAGGACGCCCAGCGAGTCGTGGACCAGCAGAAGAAATGACCGGCCAACTTGTCGTGCCACCCCGCGCAAATCCGCCGTCCGGGGTGCGGGAGCCGAAGAACTCAACTGGCTGGACGCGACGCATCACCGGCCGTAATCATCCGGCGTTATTCCTGTTCCCGCTGCCCGCCCTGGTCATCACGATCGTATTCTTCTTACTGCCGACTCTGCAGGGTTTCCAGTATGCGCTCACCGACTGGGACGGCTACTCCGACAACTTCAACAACGTTGGACTGGGCAACTTCACCAAGGTGGTGTCCGGCAAGGATGATTTGTTCACCGGTGCGTTGGTGAACAATCTGAAACTGCTCGTCGTCGTGGTGATCCTGCAAACGGGCCTTGCCTTATTCTTCGCCATCTTGTTGGTCAAGAATTCGAAGGCGTCGATCGCGATCCGTGCGTTGTACTTCTTCCCGACGATCCTGGCGTCGGTGTCGGTGGCATTTGCTTGGCGGTTCATGTATGACCCGAACTTCGGCCTGATCAACTCGTTCCTCGGGGCCATCGGTTTGGACTCGTGGAAGGGCACCTACCTGGCCAACTCCGGGCTGGCCATCTTCTTCGTCGCGATCACGCAGGTCTGGGCACACACCGGCCAGGTCATGGTCATCTACATCGCCGGCTTGCAACAGATCCCGGCCGAGCTGTACGAAGCCGCGTCGATCGACGGCGCCACCCGATGGCAACGGTTCAAGTCGGTGACCTGGCCCATGGCTGCGCCCGCCACCGCGATCGTCATTGCCTACACGACGATCCAGTCGTTCAAAGCGTTCGACTTGATCTTGGGCCTGGGCGGGAACCCGCCGAATTCTAGCGTCGACATCCTATCCACCCGCATCTACGACGGCTTCGCCAACTCCAAATTCGGATACGCCGCCGCAGAGTCGATCCTGTTCATGGCGCTAATCCTGGTGGTCACGTGGATGCAGCGCCGGGCGGCCAAACTCACCGCCGGCCGAGTCTGAAAGGGGGTGTCATGGTTTACCAGCTCGGGCGCCGCGCCGCCCTGTTCGTCTACGCGCTACTCATCACCGTGCCACTGCTGGTGGTGCTGACAGGCGCCTTCAAAACAACCCCAGATTTGTTCAACTCACCGTTCGGTTTCCCCACCCACGGGACGTTCAGCAACTTCAAACAAGTCCTCGGTGATGGAGGGTTGCTCCGTGCGTTGTCCAACAGTGCGATTGTGACCTTCAGCGGGGTGGTGATCACCTTGCTGCTCGCCTCCGCGGCGGCGTACGGGGTGGCCCGAATCCGCGGATGGCGAGGCTGGGTGCTCTACGCGCTACTCGTGGTCGGAATGGCCATCCCTGCGCAGGCCAACATGATTCCGCAATTCGTGCTGTTCAGCAACTTGGGCCTGACCAACTCGGTTCTCGGCCTGGTGTTGATCGAAATCGTCTCAACACTGCCGATCGCGGTGTTCATCATCGCGGGGTTCATGCGCACACTTCCACCGGAGATCTTCGAGGCCAGCTCCATTGACGGCGCCGGCCCGTGGCGCACCTTCCGCAGTGTGGTGGTGCCGCTGTCCGTCCCCTCGCTGGCCGCCACGGCGATCTTCCTGCTCGTGATCCAGTGGAACGACCTGTTGTATCCGCTGCTGTTCATCACTGACCCGGCGAAGCGCACGCTGCCGTTGGCGTTGTTGGATTTCCAGGGCCAGTATCTAACCAACTATCCGGTGCTGTTCTCCGGCGTCGTGGTCGCCTCTGTACCAATGATCGTTGCCTACGCGTTCCTGCAACGGTTCTTCATCGCCGGCATCAGCGCCGGCGCCGTCAAGGGCTGAACCGGCCTGCCTCTAATCCGTTGCCCTCTTCCGAAAGGTGCGCCCAAGTCATGCCCTCATCCGCGACCGTCCTCCTCCGGAAGGTCACCGCGATCCACCACCTGGACGGTGTTGTCCGCCTGGACGTCACCGCTTTGCCGGGCGCGAGGATCGACCCGATGCCGGGGTGGATCACGGGCGAGCCACTGGCCGAGCAGGGCGTGGAAACCACCATGCCGAACCTGCCCCACCTGACGCTGCCGGACACCACCCCGGCCGCTTTCACCGTGCAGTTGGCCGCGGTCGCTGCGGACACCGTCCGGATCACTATCGCCCGCCCCGACGATCCGGTGCTGGCCGACGACGGCTGCTGGCTGGGCATCGTCACCGACCCGGCGCCGGCCGCCCGGACCTTCACCGTTGAACAGCGCTGCGACAACGGCGTCGACGAGCTGGTGCTGTCCACGGCGGCCCTGTCGGTGCGGATCGGCCTTTTCCCATTCCGGCTCCGCATCCACGACGCCGCCGGCCGACCGGTGCTCCGCACTTCAGAGTTCCTACGTCAGGTTGCTGGGTTCCCGATGGCTCCAGCCCTCCTTGCCGACCTGGAACACCCGGAAGTCACGCTGAACCTGGAGATCGGGCCGGACGAGACGATCACCGGTTTCGGGGAGCAGTTCGGCCCGCTGGTCAAGAACGGGCAACAGCTGGTGCTGTCCGTGCAGGACGCCTTGGGTACCGGGACCGGACTGGCCTACAAACCGGTTCCAGTGTGGCATTCCAACCGCGGTCTTACCGGTTTCGTCAATACCGGCACCCAGATGACAGCCGACATCGGTCACGTTCGGCCGTCAGTGCTGTCCCTCACCGTCCCCGACACCGCCATGGATCTGTACCTGATCGTCGACCCCGATCCGAAGAAGCGGCTGACTGCGTACACCGCGTTGACCGGCCGCGCCCACGTGCCCGATCTGTGGGCGTTCGGTTATTGGATGGGCCGTTGCCGCTACCATTCCGCCGCCGAGATGCTCGAGGTGGCCGATGGCATGCGGGCGCGGAACGTGCCCTGCGATGTGCTGCACCTGGACCCCGACTGGCTGATCGTGGACCGTCTCAACACCGACTTCATCTGGAACGAAACCCGTTTCGGTGATCGCGCCCAGTTCATCGAGAAACTACGGGAACGGGATGTGCGGCTCTCGGTGTGGGAGCTGCCCTACATCGACCCGATCTCTCCACGTTACCCACAGGCCCGCGGCGCCGGTTACCTGCTCCTCGACGCCGCCGGTGAACCGGTGAGCATTCAGAAGACCCCGACCCCGGACGGCCGGCCCCGCGGCATCGTCGATTTCTTCAACCCAGCGGCCGTGTCCTGGTGGCAGGACCTGCACCGCGATTTCCTGGCTGACGGGGTCGCCGTGTTCAAGACCGACTTCGGCGAGGCCGCCCCGGACACCGTCGCCCCGTCCAATGGGCTGCCCCCGGAGCACGCCCACAACCTGTTCACGTTGCGCTACAACGGCGCCGTCAGCGACGTCCTGGACGAGGTCACCGGCTCCCGCGCGCTGGTCTGGGGACGCAGCGCCTGGGCCGGCTCGCAGCGCTACCCCGGGCAGTGGGGCGGCGACGCCGAATCCACCGTGGTCGGCATGCAATCCACTCTCCGCGGGGGACTGTCGTACGCGCTGTCCGCCCCCGGCCTTTGGAGCCACGACATCGGCGGGTTTTTCGGCAGCGAACTCACCCCCGCCCTGTATGCGCGGTGGACACAGTTCGGAGCGCTGTCGCCGTTGATGCGCGCCCACGGGCTGCGCCCCCGAGAACCATGGGAGTACGGCGACGACGTCCTGGACATCGCCCGCAGCTGGGTGCGGTTGCGCTACTCGCTGCTGCCCTACCTCTGGCAAGTCGCCCACGCGGCGGCAGAACACGGCTGGCCCATGCTGCGTCCGCTGGCCATGGAATTCCCCGACGACCCGGTCGCCGAGCACGTGGACGGCCAGTTCCTTTTGGGCGGCGACCTGCTGGTCGCGCCGGTGTTCGCAGACACCCCCGAGCCGGTCTCGCACCTCTTCTACGTCCCCGCCGGCCGGTGGACCGACCTGATCACCGGGCAAGGGCTCACCGGCCCCGCCTACGTCCGGGTCGCCTGTCCGCTGGACACCATGCCGGTACTGGCCCGGGCCGGCGCCGTCATCCCACGGCTGGATCTGCCCGACGTCGTGCGCAGCACCGACCAGCTGTTGGATGCTGCTTGGACCCTGCACGTCTACGGCACCCCCCCAAGCGGGGTGAACCTTCTGGGGTTCGACCGGCAACCGGTGCAGATCGAATTGTCCGGCCACCGGGTGACGGCCACCGGCGGTGAGCTCATCAATGCGCAGGCGGTCGGCCATGAATGAATTGACCGGCTTAGCCGAGGATTTCGCTGCGGGTCTGGCCACCCTCGACAAGATCGGTGTCGACGCCGGAGTCGACACGCTGGTGCTGCGCGCTCCGGCCACGTTGACCTGGCTCACGGGTGGCCGGGTCAACGTTCCGAACACGCTGGACGCCGCCTGTTTCGACATTGTCGTCGACGGTGTCGGACACAATCCGTCGGCGACGGTGGTCACCAATGCGATCGAGGCGCCTCGCCTGGCGGCGACCGAACTCGCGTCCCTGCCGTTGACCTACACCGTCGTGCCCTGGACGGCGGATCGGGCCGCGACGCTGCCCACCGGCCCCGGTGTGGGAACCGACGTGCCCGGCGCCGGCCGCGCCGACCTTGCTGCGCCGGTGGCCGCCGCACGGCGGGCGTTGACCGCCCGACAAACCGACCGGCTCCGCGGCGTCTGCCAGGACGCGGCCGCCGCGATCACCGCCGTCGCGTACCAAATCAGCCCGCACCTGACAGAGTACCAAGCCGCGGGGCTGATCGCCGCGCAGCTGCTAGACCGGGAAATGGACCCGGTCTGCCTGTTCGTGGCCGGTGACACCCGGATGAGCGAGCATCGCCATCCGCTGCCCACCGGCCGGCGTCTGGGAGAGCGGGCATCGCTAGTGTGCTGCGCCCGCCGGAACGGGCTGATCGCCTCCATCACCCGCATCGTCTGCTTCGGCGCGCCGCCCCGCCCGGATCGATACCTCGCAATCCTGGATGTGGAGCAGGTCTTTCTGGACGCCACCAAGGTCGGCGCCACCTTGGGCGGCGTCGTCCAGGCCGGGTTCGCCGCCTACGGGGCCAACGGATTCGCCGACGATGAATGGCGCCGCCACCACCAGGGCGGCCTTTCCGGATGGCAACCACGAGAGTTCCCGGCCGGCCTTGACAGCCCGGTCGTATTGGCCGACAACTCCGTCGTGGCCTGGAATCCCAGCGGTGACACCTTCAAAGTTGAAGACACCTGTCTGGTCACCGCCGACGGCGCCCAGCCGTTGGTCCACGATCCGGCCTGGCCCGCCCTGACCGTCGGCGGCCGCGTCCGCCCGGACCTGCTCATCCGGTGACCTTTTGACCACCCATGGCATCCAACGAATTGCCATGGCCCCATGACAACTCTCGGGAAGGGAACGGCTCATGACGATGCCGAACATTGATACCACCGTGCACGCCGAGGTGTACATCGACGGCCGATGGGTCGGTGCCGATCAGAAGATCAACGTCACCAGCCCGGCCGATGAAACCGTGGTCGGTACCCTTGCCTGGGGCAGCGCCGCAGACGCCTCCCGCGCCGCCGACGCGGCCGCCGCCGCATTTCCCGGCTGGGCCGCCACCACGGGTCGACAACGAGCCGACCTGCTGCTGACTGGGGCTGCACTGCTCGAGGAACGGGCTACCACGATCGGCGAGCTGATGGCCCGGGAGACCGGCAAGCGCCGGCCCGAAGCCCGGGCCGAGATCGCATTCTCCGGCGAATACTTTCGCTGGTTCGCCGAACAGGCCCGCCGCCCCGTCGGCGAGGTCATTGCCCAGGAGAACCCGGCCGTACGGCACCTGACCGTCCGTCGGCCCGTCGGTGTCGTCGCCTCCTTGACTCCGTGGAACTTCCCGTGCTCGATCCAGGCCCGCAAACTCGCCCCCGCACTCGCCGCCGGATGCACCGTGGTCGCCCGGGTCTCGGAGAAAGCGCCCCTCGCGGTCACCGAGATGATCCGGTGCTTCACCGACGCCGGCCTGCCCGCCGGTGTCCTGAACCTGGTGCACGGACCCGCCCGCGAACAGACCCAGGCACTACTTGCCCATCGCGCCGTCCGCGCTGTCACTTTCACCGGATCCACCAAGGTCGGCGGCGAGATCATGGCCTCTGCGGCGCAGCGGATCGTCCGGCCGCTGCTGGAACTCGGCGGCGACGCCCCGTTCGTGGTGTGCGCCGATGCCGACATCGACGCCGCCGTCGAAGGGGGCATGCTGGCCAAGTTCCGCAACGCCGGGCAGTCCTGCCTGGCCGCCAACAGGTTCTTCGTGCACAGCTCGGTCTACGACGAATTCACCGGAAAGCTCGCGGCTCGCATCGACTCCATGACCGTCGGAGACGGCATGGCCGACCCGACGCCCGATCTGGGACCGGTCATCGATAATCTCCGCGTCAAAGCGGTGAACGGGCTGATCGACGCTGCCCTCACCGACGGCGCGCGGAAGTTGACCCGAGAGTTCGATCTGCCCACCGCCGGCCACTGGGTCGCGCCCACCCTGCTGGCCGACGTGCCGGCCACCTCGCCGATGGCCCGAGACGAGGTGTTCGGCCCGGCCGCCACGGTATTCGTCTTCGACGACGACACCGATGTGATCGCCCGGGCCAACGCCACCGAGATGGGCCTGGCCGGCTACGTCTGGTCCCGCGACATCGGCCGCGCCTGGAAACTGGCCGAACAGCTCGAAGTCGGCATCGCCGGCGTCAACCAGGCACTGCCATCAGTGGCGTTCGCGCCGATGGGCGGCGTCAAACAGTCCGGGCTCGGCCGGGAAGGCGCCGACCTCGGCCTGGAAGAGTTCACCGACGTGAAATACCTGGCTCTCGGACTGTGACCACCGGCGCGCTGAACCTTCTGGGCGTGGCCGTGCTGGCCGGATCGGCGACGCAACGCATCACCGGACTCGGGTTCGCGTTGGTCGCCTCGCCTTTCCTCGTGCTGATCGCGAATCCCCGGCAGGGTGTGCTGCTGGCCAACATGCTCAGCCTGATCACCAATCTGGTGGTCCTGGCCATGGTGTGGCGCGAGGTCAACGTGCGCCGGGCCCTGTCGTTGGCCGTCCCCGCGTTACTGCTGGTACCGGTGGGCGCGTTCGTGTCCACCCGGGTATCGAACCGGGCCCTGTACATCGGCATCGGCGTCCTGGTCCTGGTCGCGCTGGCCGCGACCGTGGCCAGCCGCCGCCTGCACGTACACCCAGGAACGGCCACCACCGTAGCGGCCGGCGCTGCCTCCGGCTTCATGAACGTCACTGCTGGAGTCGGCGGACCCGCGATCACCATCTACGCCGTAGCCACCCGCTGGGAACACACCGAGTTCGTGGCCACCGTTCAGCTGTACTTCGCTTTGCTCAACGCTGGGTCCTTGATCGCCAAAGGCGGCCTGCCCAAAGTAGGTTCGGTCGCCCTGCTCGTCGCCTTGACTGCCCTGGCCGCCGGCACGTTTTTGGGCCAACGACTCAACCGGCGGGTGCCGGTCCACCGGGCCCGTCAAGCGGTGCTCATCCTGGCCGTCGCCGGGGGCGTCGCCACCGTCATCAAAGGTCTGACCTGAACCATATGAGGAGTGTTCAATGATCGACGTGCACCCGCCCCCCGTATCGCGGTCAGGGGATACCAATAGCTGAACAGCCATGTATTACTTCGACCTTGAAATAGTCGTCGGTCGGCTCGTGGCGTGGGCGGCGGGTTGCCGGCCCGGTTCTGGTGTCCCGAGATCTCTGTTTGCGGGTTTTCATGCGGTCAGGGCGGCGATCGTGACCCAGGTTGTGGGTCAGAACTCTAGCGCAGACCGTCACCAGCACAGTTACGAGCTTGGCGACCAAGACGATGCTCACGACGATTCCCTCCACGGTCGTCTCGACGGTGGCCAGGACCAAGGTGGAGAAGTCGACCGTCGTTGAGACCACGACCGAGGCGGCCGGGATTGACTTTGATCCGGTGCACACCGACGTGCGCACCGCCGGGAGCCCGGCGTTCGACGGGTGGACGAACGACAGCTTGGCGGCCATCGAGAAAATGGTGTGCGGGATCTACTCGCCGAAGGACAAGACCGACGCAGCCGGCAAAGCAGGCACTGTCGCCGCAATCTTGGTGCATCTCGGAGTGCCGGGAGACAGCAACGTGCCCACCCTCAAGGCTATCGTCACCGGGGCGTGTCCCGAATCTCTCGGTTACCTGCCGGTGTTCTGATGGACTTGATTCGTCTCCCCCCGGTGCGACACTGAACTGATGGGTGTCTACGACAAGTGGATGAAGCCGGCTCCCGGCTCCGACTCGAAGAAGAAGACCGTCAGGACCAGCCGCTACGGCCAGGGCCTGCGGTGGTTGGGGGAGTGGCTATCACCGAACGGCATCCGGCACCGCAAGAGTTTCCCGTCGAAGGACGCGGCCGAGGCGTACGTCGCCGACCGGGAGTCCGATCCGCGGCGCGGCCTGTACGTAGTGCCCAACAAAGTGACCCTCGACGACATGTGGCCGCGGTGGCCGGGCGCGAAATCGCAGCTCGGCAGGACCACCCTCGCCGGCTACGACGCGGCGTGGAAGAGGGACATCGAACCGAAGTGGGCGTCGACTCCGCTGGCCGAGATCGACAGGGCGTCCGTGATGGAGTGGCTGCCGACGCTGCGGACCAAGAGCAAGCGGGAGCTGTCGCCCTCGTGGTCGCGGAAGGTGGCGATCACCATGCGCGGCCTGCTCGACATGGGAGTCGACGCCCGGCTGATCCCGGTGAACCCGCTGCAGCGGCTGGGCAAGGCGCTGCCGCAGCAGAAGGCGTCCGAGCGGCGCTACCTGTCGGTGGCCGAGGTGGACGCGTTGATCGCCGCGATGGGCGACAACGCGCTGCCGGTCCGGGTGCTGATCATGTCCGGAATCCGGCGCGGTGCCGCCTGACGACAGCATCGAGCAGCTGAGGCCTTACCTCTTACCGCTCGAGGCGGGAACCATCACGAGCGTCCGGGACGGGCAGCTGAGGCTGCGGAATGACGTCGTACACGCCGGCATCCGGCCCCTTGGCAGAAGACGACGTGGACCTAGTGTTGCTGGCGTGTGCGACCGCGATTTTGCAAGAGGGCTCCGAGTCGGCCGCGGCGATTCTCGCGCGAGAAGAACTGGGGCGACATCCGGAGAGGGTCGAGCTGGTGGGACTGGCGACGGAGGATGCCGAAGCGTCCGATGAGGAGCTCAGGGCCTTCGGCGAGCGCTATCTGCGGTCCGCCGGTTACGACTTGGATCCGATCTCGGGTTCCTTCCGGGCGGTCGGGGATATCTACCTCGGCCGCGTACACCGTTCCATCACGCACCCGGTCGTCGGAGTCGCCTGCGTAGCCTATTACGGTGTCGCGCGAAACCACCCTCGAGTGGCCGCCGAAGCGTTGCGTTGTCACTCCCTGTGGAGCGATTGGCTGAATCGGAGGCGACCGCTCGAGGACATCGAGCGGGAAGCTTTGACTCTTGCCAGGGAATGGGCGAGCAGCAGCCCACCCGAGCACAATTCGTAGGATAAAAGGATCCGGCATGGTCAAAGAACCGCACGGGGGCTGCAACGCCGTGGTCCTTGGATGGCCGCGCTGGCGATGTTCATTGCGACGAGCGTTCTGTTCGGCGCGGCGCCCGATGCCGTCGCAGCGTCCGAGTCCACTCCCTCCGTCGCAGTATCGTCGACTCCGGCGAGCCGGACGCCCGCTGAACGGTCGGCCCTGGTGCAGATTCCGAACCAAACATCGTCCGTCCACTCGACGCCAGCGGTTGTACCACTGCCTCGGCCGTCATCTCCCTGTGCATCACCGTTATCGGTTCGAGCAACTACGTCGACCATGTTGACACCGAGAAAGCGGTTCACGGCCGGGTACGTCAACGCCTGCGATTCGGTGTCACTCCTGGTGAACGGTCGGGTTTATCAATCGTCGGGGAGGTTCTGCTCCCCGGCAGGCACCTATCTGAGCCACACCTTCACGCTGTACGAGAACTTCTCCACCGGAACGCAGCTGCGCACGCGCTGGAGCTCCTACCCGACCCACTTGCCCTGCGAGACTGTGCACTGAGCTTCTCATCGGGTTGGCCCCTTGTAGGTGAAGCAGGACGAGCCGCGGCGACGTTGGGGTCGACGGTTTGCGGGTGCCATCTCTCACGGATCTCTCATAGCGTGCTCTCACGAACGGCCTCACTGAGCGGCTGCGAGTACCGGTCCCAGTGCTGCCGCGGCGGTGGTCGCTCCCTGCGGTGTCAGCGTCACGTAGGTCCGCAGGTGCTCCGTCAAGGTGTGCCCCAGCAGGGCGGCAACGGCAGCCGGTGCCACCCCAGCGCCGTGCAGCATGGTGGCCAGGAAAGTGCCGGAAGTGCGGACCTGTTGGAGCGGGCCGTCGAGTCCGGTCCCCGGCCGGGGCCGTGGCCGGCGTCGGGACGCCGTAAGCGGGCCGCAAGGCTTCCGAGATCTGTAAGGAAACAAGAATGATTCCAGGCGCGACGCGGAGCATCATCAGGGAATGAGAAGCGTGAGCGAGAAGTCCAGGCCGATCGATGAGAGCGTAGGCGTCATCGGCACGCGCATGTCCCGCGGGATCATCGTTCTGGCCAGGGTTGGGCTGGCGTTCCTATGGATTCAGAACGTCAGCTGGAAATCGCCCGGCGATAACTTCGGCAAGAACCGGGGTACGGGACTGTACGGCTACACCGTGGATGCGGTCACCCACCCGGTCTTCGGTCCGTACGCGAGCTTCGTCAAGCACGTCGTGCTGCCGAACTTCACCTTCTTCGCGTGGATGACTCTGCTGGTCGAGGCCGCCCTCGGAGCGTTTCTGCTCGTCGGGCTGGCGACACGGCTCTTCGCCGTCATTGGTGTCCTTCAATCTGTCGCGATCACGCTGTCAGTGCTGAACCTGCCGGGCGAGTGGCACTGGTCCTACTACCTGATGATCATCGGGCATCTGTTCCTGTTCGCCACTGCCGCCGGCCGCACCGGTGGCCTCGATGGGCTGTTGCGTCCCCGCTGGCTGGCGTCGGGGCGGCCTCTGATGCGGCTCGCGTCGTGACCGCCGCCCTGACACCCCAGCAGCGCCGGATCGCAATGGGCTTCGGTGTCGGCGAAATCGCCTGCGGCGCCTTCCATTTCCTCAGCGGGGACAATTTCCAGCTCTTGCAGGTTGAGGGGTACGGGTTGGTCGTGTTGCTCGCCACCGGGGTAGCCGCAATCGTGGCTGCGGTGCTTCGTAACGCTCTGATCTGCGTCATCACCGGTGCCGTGTTGCTCGCCGCCGCGGTGATTCGACTGGTCCAGCTGGGCGGATCGGGGTTGCTCGGCGGCAACGCGAGCACGTTTGCGGTGTTCCTCGGTTTCGGTATCGGTCTGGTTGTGACCGGCCTGGATGCGTTGCTACCGCCGGCGGGTGCGGCGGACTCCGAGCCATCCACTCCCTCGAACACCACCGCCAAGAGTCCCCATCACGAGCGTTCATGACCATCAGCCAAGCGCTACCGGATGGTCAACGGCACTCGGCGGTGGACGGGTTGTCGCCGGCCGGCCTACGCCCCAGGCGCGGACGACATCACGTGGCCGACCGTGCCGCGAGCACTTGTGGTCGAAGGTCCGGCACCCGTCAGGATCCGGACCAGAGCCTGCGGTTCTGACCGACCGGCCGTCGCGTCACGAAATGGTGACCCCGCTGGTAATCGCCTTCTCAGGCTCGGACGTCGATGCTGTAATGATCACTGAACACGCAGAAGGGCCGAGTTCGCCGCAACCCGGACTTCCCCGTACGTGGATCGGGGGCACCATGACCGACATCGGCGGGGCCGGGAGCGACGCGCGTCGCGCTCTCAGTTCAACGGATGTGACCGGGCATACGGCCGGCACCACGGCGCCGTCTCGGAGAACAGCACGCATTGCCGCCGTGGTGGTCCTGGTCTGTGGCATCCTGCTCGCGGCCGGGGTCTGGCAGCGAAACGATCACTCCTCGAACGTCCCGGCCGCCACTCCCGAAGCCAGCGTGCCCGATGTGCACGACATGCTGGCTGCGTGGGATACGGCGCTGGGCCGGATGTCCGGGTCACCGTTGGTCATCACTTCGGGTCTGCAGGGCCAGCTCGGCGACTGGAGCCTGTCGGAGGGTGACAACAACAAGCGGGCGCTGCTGGACGGCAAGGTGCTTGTCAGCGACGACATCGCGGCTGCTCGGCCGGCCGGAAACGGCCAGGTGCGTTGGCAGGACGGCAGAATCAAGGTCGTTCCGGTGCTGGGCGCCGCTCAGTCCGCAAGGTCGCTGGCAGATCTGGGCCCAGGCCGAAGTGGAAGCTGCGACGGGTGTCGGCCGCTGATCCTGGGCAGTCCGCGCCTGATCACCGTCAAGGTCCGAACGGCGACCGGTCCGGCAACCGCGCCTGCGTGGAGCTTTGCGGTGCGCGGCAGCAAGGTTCGGGTGACCCGGGTCGCCGCCGGTCCCGCGCCCTACCCAGACGTGAGAGGCCTTCCCTACGGCGCGGTGTCCGAGGATGCCGGGATGACCGTCCATGTCGATAACGGTGGGGGGCTGGTGGTGTCCTTCAATGCTGGCCCACCGGCCAGCGCCGGACCCTGCGGCTCGGACTACACCGGCCGCCTGGTGGAGGCGCAGCGGGTGGTGGCCGTGCTACTCAACCAGGTCCCGTCTGCGGGGAAACCGGCACCCGGCGTCACCTGCCCTGCAGTGGGGTCCGTCCGCACCGTTCGGATCATGCCCGTCCATCCGCTCGGCGAGCGGATCGTCATCAACGGAGCGAGCGGAATGGCAGTGCCCAGAACCTGAGCGACGGTCGCCGACGAGGTGGACCACGACGTGCGGCAGCGCGGAAGCACTGCGGCACCAGGTTCTTGCCGCGGGTGGGACGGGTCAACCCGATGAACTCAGCTCCAGCTTCATCCCGAGGTGACTTCCGACGAACCCCAGTCGCCGGTAGAACCGGTGTGCGTCCAGCCGCCGCTGATCCGTGGACAACTGCACCAGGCTTGCGCCCCGCTGCCGGCTGTAGTTGATCGCCCAGATCAGGAACGCCGAACCGAGACCACCACCTCGATGTGCCGCAGAAATCCGGACCGCCTCGATCAGCGCCCGGGTGGCGCCCGCCCGGGACAGGCCGGCAATGAGCGTCAGCTGCATGGTGCCGACCACCACACCCGCCGGATCCACCAACACCGCCAGCACCTGGTTCGGATCGGCATCGATCCGATCGAATGCGGTGCTGTACTGGGGATCCGAGGCGTCCACCTCGTGGCCGCGGCGGAGGTCGTCGTCCTGCAACATGCCGACGACGGCCGGGACGTCGGTTCGCACGGCGCGCGAGACGACGTAGCCGTTGGCGAGCTCGCCGAGCCGTCGACGGTCGGCCACGGCTGGTTCTGAGGCTGCGGCTGGTTCTGAGGCTGCGGCCGCGGGGATGCTCATCGCTCGTTCTCCAGTTCGCCCAGATCGACCGGTGGCGCCTGCCCATCGCGGGCGTCGCGCTCGGCCCATTCCAGCAATGTCTCCAGCGAGTAGACGGCCCGGTCGATGCCGGCATGCAGGTCGCCCAGGTCGGCGAACCGGGCGGGAACGGTCGCGATGGTGAAATCCCGCGGATCCACCTCGTCGAGCTCGTCCCAGCGGATCGGGGTGGACACCCGGGCGTCCGGTACGCCGCGCACAGAGTAGGCCGACGCGATGGTGTGGTCCCTGGCGTTCTGGTTGTAGTCGACGAACAGGTGGGCCGGGTCGCGGTCCCTGCGCCACCAGGTGGTGGTCACATCGTTGGGCATGCGGCGCTCGACCTCCCTGGCGAATGCCAGCGCCGCCCGCCGGACGTCGCCGAATCCCCACCGCGGGTCGATCCGTACATAGACGTGCATTCCCTTGCCGCCACTGGTTTTCGGCCATCCGACGGCACCGAGCTCATCGAGTAGTTGGTGGGCGACGTCGGCGACCCGGCGGACCCGGTCGAACGGGCACTGAGGGCCGGGATCGAGGTCGATCCGCCACTCGTCCGGCTTCTCGGTGTCCGCCCGGCGGCTGTTCCAGGGGTGGAACTCCACCGTCGACATCT
>JAABUS010004312.1_pt1 | contig 20777 bp, 22 predicted proteins | sample 5560161 | NCBI WGS metagenome assembly JAABUS01 (sample SAMN10711885, study PRJNA513376) | rock metagenome | isolation source: Antarctica rocks | place: Antarctica: Victoria Land, Trio Nunatak nord | collected 2016-01-04
AAGGGGTGGAGTTGGTGGATATGGAGGACGGGCAGGAGGCGGTGCTGAAGGTGTATTGCTGGGGCGAGGTGGTGGGGGAGATGTGGAACGTGATCTTTCTAGGCACAGGGAAAAAGGTACGGGGGAGTGGCGCGAGGTGGGTTGGGATGGGGGAGAGGGAAGGGCAGGCGATGGCCGAGGTGGTGGTGTGGATGAAGTGAATGCATTATGATACGGGATCATGACTCGATGTCTTGGACAACGGACGCCGCAATGAGCCTGGAGACTCATCAGGATCGTCTCGGGTTTGGCGGGACGGAAGGGAATGTTTTGGATGACCGGAACAATCCTACATCTTGAACCAGGCGGGCATCACACACCTCTGTTTATGGTGCTCTGCTGCCCCAAGAATACCTCTCGGAGTATACAACGTTGTCGTCGGTCGTCTGCTCCCCAAAATCACCAAACCGGAGACCTCCCGTATAACAACCCCCCCAATCCTCACAAACATAGCCGCCATCATGTATCAAGTATACCCATAGCATCAACAGGAATCACTCTGCCATACGCTTCTTCAATTGCATCTACCTGCTAGCTCGAACCCATCCCCCCATCGCGCATCCTACCATACTCCACGCGCACCATGAAGCCCCCCCCTTATCCCATTCATCTTGTGGCCCATGTATGCCCAATCCAAACACCAGAAAAAAACCCTCCTTGCCGGTACATGCCCTATATGCGTTCATTTCCCGCTACGGATGCGCGGAGGATGAAGGAAGAAGGGAAAACAAAGGGATGGAACGAAATCCAATGAAGGGAGGACGACGCCCGGCCTTGGCTGCAAGACGTATGCGATGGCGGTTGGGGGTGGACCGCTCGAGAAAGATGGCGCTTCCATGGATCTAGATCCAGCACCCAGTCCCAAACTCCTGGTTGTGGGAACATCCCGGATTCCAATCGGAAGTGACACCTCTGATCCGCGAACCGGGCATCCCACAAGCCAAGCTTTTTCCAGCTTTGAATGAACCGTTCCTCTACGAACGGTTGTTTCCTCGAAACCCGGGGGGGGGGGGGCGGCGTCCATCACCCAGCACCAGTAACACCCATCGGCCCCGGCGCGCCGTTCTTCCCCCACCCAGAATGGCGATAGCTCTGCCTCTGGAGCGGGGCACTCTGGCTGACCTGGCTGTCGCTGCTCCCCTGCCGTTGATGCACATACGGACTATTCGGGTGCGCAGACTCCCACTCCCTTTGCGGCGGCGTTCCCCGGCTGTCGCCCACCGCGGGATACAGCGGCGCCGCCCCCGGGCCTTGGACATGGCGCACGGACGACTCTTTGGGCCAGGGCTGGCTGGTGTAGGGGTCTGTGTCGACGTGCGTGATAATGGGAGCGGTGGCGCGGGAGTTGTTGGCGGAGGAGTCTTTGGAGGAGGGGGGCGCGTCGGGGGGCTGGGTGGTGATTTGGGGGCGGTGGGCGGCGGAGGTGGCGATGTCGCCGTAGCGTTTGAGGATTTCTTTGGTGGTGATGTCGGAGGTGTTGTTGAAGAGGGAGGAGTCGTTGAGGATGGATTGGAGGTCTTCGGGGACCTGTCGGGAGGGTAGGTTAGTATGTATGCATGGGAGTATGGGGAGTATGGGGAAGGGATAGGATGGGATGGCTTACTTCGCACATCTGGTCGTTGTATTCGATGAGAGTGTTGACGGCTTCGATGCCGAGGAAACTCTCGTCGGAGACGACTCTCTTGGTGTCATGGTCTTTGAGGATGTTGGGACTGATGACGGTGGCGAGGTTGTGGGCGTCCATCTTACTGCCGCTCTCCTCATCCACTTGTGAGAATGAAGACACCCAGACAAGGAACGAGCAAAGCACTTCTAGTGAATCTCGGTGGCTCTTCGGGAGGAGACAGCAACTCAGGTGGAGCACTCTGCGTTTTTTCTCTTCGTCGGCGATTTCTGGATTTAAGGTCAGCATCTCATGTAGGTCGAGGAGAGGAAAGACGTAGTCTTACTCTGGGACGTTATCCATAATCTGTGCAGCTTGTATGTCATCAGTGGATCAGGTAATTCTCGAAGGAATCGCTTGAGGAGTGCAGCAACTTGGACAGGACTCTCTTTCGTCAAGTCAACTTCGTCTTCCTTTGCGTCAAGTCGATCGGCCAGGTCTTTCAATCCACGAATGTTCCCATTCTTCCGGAAAACTCCTTCGACAGACATATCCATCTGTCTCATCGCAGCTACTGCATCGTCTAGGAGACTTGGAACTTTCAGGGCTCCTGGACCAAGCCCATACGTTGACTCGACACCTTCTCTTTCGACTAGAGTATCTAAGGGCACACCAAAGACTCCTTTCTTTCTCCCACCTTTCGTCTTGTCGTTCTTGAATGCTTTGCCAAACTTACCCCAAAACGTTGGTTTCCTGGTCTCGATCAGGCCTAGTAGTTCTTCCAAAGTGTAGTACCCCTCCAGCAAGGGTTGCATTGAGAGCACAGCTACATGACGGACGATGAAGTATTCGAGCGCAGAAAGCTCGGAAAAATATCTCTTGGTCCGTTGGGGAAACTGGTCTCCGGCAACATTGTCCAACTCATGACCACCTGAGAGATCACGCTGATGACCGCCAACGAGCTTTGGTGGTCGGCCTCCGCCTCCCATAAGCTGACTCTTTGCATGTCTGTAAGCATTGGGTCGCTGCTCTTTGGCCTGCTCTGCAGCTACGATCCGTGGGATATCGTCCAGGGTAAGGGCGTCTTGATTGCCAAAAGTAAGGTCTGTCCTTGCTTGGCCGTTAGAGTCTCGATCTTCTACAATGTGGAAGCCATTGTTTCGCTGCTCTGCACCATCGGCCCCGGCTGAACCCGGTCTTATAGTTTGACCTTCTGGACCGTCAATGATTCTTGATGTGCGCGCCTTCCTGATGGTGGTAGATAGGTGCTTATCCATACGGGTAGATCTCAACCTCTTCATCTCCCCTACGGTCTGTTCGTATGATGAACCCATCTGTTCCGGGGGCATGGTCCCACCATAAGACTTTGACCTTGACGTTGATCTCAATAAGCCTGGGCGGTCTGGCTGTCCACCTGGATCTAGGCGGTGTCCATCATTTGAGTCGTAATGTGTCAAATTTGGATCATCTATCTATATTGTAAGTGATACACTACCAAATCGGCAAACGATCGTGAATACGCACCGGACGTATGAGGAAGAGTGCCACCGGATCTGAGTACTTTGAGCAGCCGAGCAAGAGCCACTCGCAGAAGATACACATATTGCTGAAGCCTTGAGACATGCTCGAAATCTGCTATAGCATCTGGGCCTTGGTGCCTCTCTTCCACGCATCTTCGACAGAAAGCCTGGCGTTCCTGGTGGCTCCAAAACGCGTTCTCCAGATCATCAGCAAGCATCCTCTGGCAGTGATGGCAGCTGAGATGCTTTTTGTGCCATCTTGTTTCACCGGATTGTGAGCACTCATCATCGATTGGTTCTTGACAGTAATAGCACAGGTCCGACTGTTGGTCTTCAAGCCCAGAAACACCAAGGTTCAAGTTTTGCTCACAGTCTTTAACGGAGTCCATATTACCCAGCTCATCGAGGAAGCGGTGTAGGCCTTCCATGCTGCGCTGCTCCCGCTCCAGCTTAAGAGCACCCTGCAGACTGATTCGGATCAGGAGCTTGAGGTAATGAGCTAGGCCGGTGACCAAAGACAACAGCTCCTGCGTTACACCCAGCTTTCTCACACCAGTCTCCTGGGTCTTTGAGAGTAGCGAGAAGAAAGCAACGATTTTCTTGCAGAGGAGCTTCGCTTCGCGCCCATACGCCAGACCTGCCGACCAAAGGAGTTAGCAATACTCTGGAATAGCCATAGTCTATCTCACCTTTCATGCCTTGAGATAACATTAGATCATCCAATCGATCCGTGGCTCCGAACAGAATATCGACATGCCAGATGAACTTTTTGGCTACGAGGACTCCATCGAAATAAGCGCCATTACTAACATGCAGCAACATGTCGGAGATGCAAGCGGCAGATGATTCTTCAAAGGCCGAGAGGACGCTCCATATTCGATACACTTTTTCTTCCATCTGTTCCTCTTCAACTTTGACGAGATTACGCTCGTCTTCAGTAGCATTATCACCAGGTATGGATTTCTCCAAGTTTTCGGAACCGGGAGGCGCGAGCCTAACATTCCAGAACTTATGGATCATGTAGCATTCAGGATGCCAGTGCTGATTTTGACCGTTCCTAAAGATTTCAACGAACTGCTTGAGAATCGCTGTCTGACATCCGTTGCATCGCTGGGCAAATTGAGTAGAGTAATGGTAATGACAATATACCTTCCCCTCGTGCTCGTAGTAGCTGTCCTGAGCTCCGAAAACCGTGGGACATACGGAGCACGTGAAATGTTCGATATGGTATTTCCTTTCCAGTGCAGTGATATATGATCCCCGTAGCGCTCCGCCGCAGTCGTAACATAGTAGGTCGAGCCGTCGGAAGTAGTCTGTTTCACATAGTGGATACTGACCGTCTCCTTCTTCGTCTTCTAGCGGAAAAAATTTGGAGGCCACTATCTGCCCGCAATCCTAGAGATGCACTCATCAGTACACAAAGCGGCGGAAGTGGTACCGTAGCCTACCCGACATCTGAAGCAGTCCAGGTGGAAGGTCCCTCCAAGCGCCCGCACGAATTGTCCTGTGAGCAATTCGCCGCATTTCTTGCATATCCTTTTACTTCCACTCGATGTTTTGACACCAGCAACTCCATTGCTGCGACTTTGCGACCTATCGCGGTAGGATAGAGTTTGTGAGGTCTCTGTGCTTCTTCCACTCCGCCCGTCCACTGGAGATGGTGGCAAGCTTCCATTCGCAGAGTTGCTCTCTCCCACTGCTGGTCCTAACAATCTTTGTCTTGGTGCGTCCATAGCATCGTATCCGTTTGCGCTAGTGGGCGCAGCTTGACTGGGAGAGTCGAGCGCCTGTTGCTGATTGTTGCCTCGAGGACCATGGCCTCCTTCCCCTGGTCTCCAGTCCGTCGACGACCTTCCTCCCTGCTGTGGGTTCATCGAGTCACGGAACAGGAAGCAGCTGCGCGTCCGGCTTCTGCGGCCACCACACCGCTTTCAACCAGCGCCGGTAGACACAGCTCTAGCCGGCTTTGATGAACCCTAACGCGCAATGATGCTGATTGCAGAGCCCCTAAATTTGTAATGACTGTGATGTCTTGCTGCCAGAGCGGTGGGGTGCGGTTGGACCTCAAGGTCAAGGGCCGATGCTTCTGCCAATGCGAAGTCGTGGAAACGAATGTAAGGTATTGGGCTGGTGCCTAGCTCGAGACAGGCCAGAAGTCTTGTTGAAAAGAAAGGATGACACTGCCCTAATGCTGCGCAACAGATAGATTAACGGCGGGCGTGTGGAGGTTGCGAGTCAGTGGCGCAGGGAAAGGCAATGATTACGATCGTAGAATGGGTGTGATGATATCGCAAGCTCGATAATTCTGGAGCAGATCAAACAGACGACGGGTTGAGCCGTCGACGCCTGCGAAGGTCCGATGATACTCGTCCTGGATCGAAGTGCGATTATTTGATCTCGGACAATATACTTTAGGGTGGCGCGATTTCAGGATTCGCCCTGGGCGCGAGATAGAATTACGACAGTTGATGGGAAGTAGCAAGGACAAGAAAGCTAGAATCGAGTATAGCTCTTCAAACTGTCAAGTCGACGCTGGCTGACAGGTCACAGCGAGCGTCCTGGTCGAGCAACGGTTCTAGCTCGGTTGATGGCTCTGTGGGGAATTATGCTCCCAAATTAGACATCTCTCAGAGCGCTGTCGGGCCTAAGGTATCCCCCACTGAAATACTCCTCCGCCCACTGAACCGTCAGTAGCGCTTGAAAGGCCAGGCGATGGCTATCCGAGAGCCTCTGACCAGCTGGAATATCTCTACATCGCACACAATCCTTCACAATCACGACGATCTAGGATGTCGTATCCAGGCTCCTAAGGTATGCTTACTTAACGCTGGGTGAGTGCGCCGCATACCCCTGCGCAGGTCACTATCAGGATCGTTCTGATTGGCTCAGACTTTCTAGGTGGAACTAGGTCTTGATGAGGGTTACCTTATGTGTCCCATTGGATTCCAAACGCCTTCAATCCTTAAATATCCAGGTATAACATTTCAATTTTCTACTATTCATATTCTTGTGGAAAGAGACAACATAGCCGCTAAGCTCCAGTGGCCTCCCATGAGGTAGCGCATCGGACTAAATTACGTACAGTAGTAAATCGATACTAGTGAGTGTCTGCCTTGCACAAGGCTGAGCCATCAAAGTATTTAATGCTGTCAATGGCACGCCTCAGACTTCACTAAGTTATATCACTCAGAAGGATTGAAGTGGACTTGCTACGCTGTAGGACGGCGGTACCCAAGAAAAAGTCTCTTCATCGACCTCTCAATATTCAAAGGCAGCCCACTCTTGTCGGAGATCATCAAACATTGCTATGGCTGAAGGAGGAATTCTTCGTATCACGAGGGTGGGCAGGCTGTTCTGTCCATGGATGAAGAACTACGTCTGACCATATTCTCAGGAGTTGGCGAGCATACAAAGAGGGAACAATGATCTTTGTACACTACTGAAAGCTTGCACTTCGGATCGGAACGCGCTTACATTTCCCCAGCACTCGCCGTTGCGTGTCGTGACGAAAATCTTCGCCATGTCAGAGCTCTCATTATTGGACCGTTCGCACACACCCTCGATGTTGCGGCTGACTTTGCGCTTTCCTAACCGGAGTACAGACCGGATACGCCCTACGAATTTGGCTTTTTCGAGGTTCGTATCCTGTGAAAACTCCACACGACAGTACTGAAGATCGTGAAGTTTGACGTAGCGTTTCCAAAAGGTTCGATCTTGCGAGTGAGTGGCATGCCAGCCTTATTTATAACGTTAGACTATCCTACCACTGCACCCGAGGTGAAAGCGAGGACAACCAACGGCGGACGGTGTCGGTTCAACCCCAACATTTACTCCTGTGGTAAGGTCTGCTTGTCAATCTTAGGGACTTGGAGAAGCGCACCCAGCGAAGAATGGTCTTCCGCGCAGGGTTTAGAGTCCATTCTGCTCTCCATACAGAGCCTGATGGCGCCCAATCCATTCGAGAACGAACCTGGCTATGACCGAAGTGATGACAAGCAAGGCATGTCTGATTATATTGCGAAGGTGAAGCGACGCCTGATCTCGCTGTAGAAGGAAAATTCGCTCACTTCAGCAGATACGACACGAAACATTGAGGCTGGCGGTCATACAACGTCTCGAAGAATTTCTCGGTATCCACGAAGACGGAACGGTGGACGAACCTCCTCCGCTCGATGTAGAGCCAGGCATTCGCACAGAGTACGACGAGGACGTGGACGATTCTCAGTCTGTCTTTGAACCCTTCAAGGACCTTTGCAAGCGCCGATTCCTGTGGTATTATGACTCCTACGTTCACTGCATTGACAAGGCCCAGAAGGAGGTTACAGTTAATCAGCAATTCAAGCCGATGCCATTCGAGGGGCAGTCCAACGGTATGTATGGCGTCTTCAACTATTCCGAGCTGCGGCGGAGGTTGGTCGTGATCCAAAAGACACTGAAGGACGAGACCGACTATTGGGCCAAGGAGGGTAAGGTACAGGTGAAGAAGGAGACGAGTCTGGCAGCATATCTGGATCGGGAAGTCAAGCATCTCGCCGAGCAGTACAAGCAAAACGACAGTGTGACGATGGACATTGATCTTGCGGACAACAATCCCTTCATCTGGACTCTGACCTACTTTGGACGTCCGATGACGCAACTGGATGGAGGTATGTTTACAATCAAAGTATCGATCAGCCCAAGATTTCCGGAGGAGCAGCCCCGGGTCATCTTCGAGACACCTATGTACCACCATCGTGTTTCGAAGGAGGGCGTGCTTTGCTACTTCCCCAAGCGCACAGCCGACATGAAGTCACACATCCAAGCCATCGTCGAAGCTCTCGAAGATATCGATCCCCCATACGACCCGCGAACACTGGTCCATCCGGAAGCGTCCAAGCTACTGTGGGGAACGGTAGAGGAGAAGAAGCAGTACAACCGGCAACTGCGGCGGGCGGTCCAGAGAAGCGCCGAATGACGACCGATCAGTATACAAGTCTTTTCGCAACTTCATGGCAGCATATTTTGTCGGCCACTAGGCGTATCAGTCGCACGGCGTACCTGGCGAGATACCCCTGCTCCTACCAAGGTCACGGTAACGGTGCATAGAAGGCGTGCAGAAACATGTCAAGGCTGGTTGGAGCATCTGAAGTCATGTGTACCTGTTGTTTGAAGTGACTTTCGGCATCGTTGTAATCTGATCCACCAGCATTTGCTTGCCCTCGATTACCCTGACCATCTGATGCGATCCATGTCATTTTCGGCTCCCCAGCTTGTCTAGCGGTGGGTCACATAATAAGATAGTAGCTCGGCGTTCAGATGACCACGATGTTTGCAGCTCGCTACAACATCTACACTAACACGAACGTCGCTGCACTGCGATAATGAATCGTTACCCCATCTCACGTTCATACTTCCAGCCACCCGACTCCCAAGCAAAGCCTTATGGCTGGAAGATTCCCACGATGTTGCCTGTCCTTTCCTGCGGCGGCGGTGGACCATGGTTCTTCAGCTTTCAGCGTGACGTTCCAGACCCGCAACGACAACGATGAGGCCTCCTGTTGCATCTCCCCTTTTTTCAGCAGCCGAGGAGGCCGACTTCATACGAGGGCGGCGGCCTGATTGGCTCTGATTAGAGTACGGGCTTGGCAGTTGCTTGGCAGCATCGCAGCTTGGGAAGGTGACACTGATAAAGTAGACTGCTTTCTTCGCATTTCCCTTGCAACTTCCGACCACCGCAGCGGGAAGAGGAAAGAACCCATAGCCTTCAACTGCCTGATCTGCTGTGTGCCGCTTTCTCCTCGCGGCGCATTGGAGGTCCACCCATCACACACTGGGCGTCGTCCACACCCTTCTTTTTCTTCCCAGCCAGACCCGAATCTACGGTTCCGTTGCAGTCGAAGTCCTCTCCTCGGTCTCGTGGTCGGCCAAGACGGAAGCCACAATTGACGCTTTTTCCCATCATCGCATCCTGGCGCCCTCATCCCCCACACAAGTCACGGCAAAATCCTACAAGCGACGGCGGTCGTCGTTCAATACGCCAATCCCGAGCATCAGTACACAAGAAGCGTCATCCCCTCGACCATACGGATCTCCAGGAGCCTCGTCGGGGCTTCCGGCGGACGGCTTCGCTCAGCCGTTGCCGCCTATACCTGGAACTCCAAGCGCGGAGATGTCACTGTCGCGGTCGCCCTCCCCAAACCGAGGCGGCGGCTGGTCAAGTCCAGGCCTGACGACACCTTATGACACTGTTAGCGGGAGATCGAGCCCGAGGAGGGCGTATGCTGGCGAATACCCATATAATACTAATGGAGTCCCAAAGGGCAGTAATGTGACTTGGGCGTCTGCAAAGGTCAAAAGTGAAGAAGTGAATGGATATCCATCGTTTTCAACAAAGAACAATGGGTTCTTTTCAAGACACGCAAGGAAGCTATCGATGAGCTTACCGAGTTTCAATCTTGGAGGACAACGATACGCAGAGAAAGAAAAGTTGGGACGAGGTCGACATAACGGCGGCAAGATCAGGCGGCTGGCCACGCACTTTGGGAGGTTGTTATGGAGAATGAGATTACGGCTGCTTGTTTTTATAATGTGTATCCTGTCAATCGTTCTGTTCTATGTTACCCGTGAGTATGTCCCCACGAGGCTCCCTTATCGGCATTAACAGGTCTTAGCCATGCATCGAGCGTATAGGAGAGCACCTCTGCTAGGTGGTGGAACGAAATTCGTCGTTATATTAGCAGCCAACATGGGAGGCGGTGTCATGGAGTGGAAGGGCCCTCGCGAATGGGCTATCGAGAGGGACAGCGTCAAAAACAAGAAAAAGTATGCCGAAAAGTGGGGGTACGATTTGGAAATAGTCGACATGAGCACGAAGAAGCGGTACGCCCACGAGTGGCGGGAAAGCTGGGAGAAGGTTGACACGATCCGGAACTGCATGCGGAAATATCCGAAAGCGGAGTGGTGATGCCAGCCCGCCCTTCGGAGCAACAAAACGCTGACGTTTCAATTCAGGTTTTGGTGGTTGGACCTCAACACCTTCGTCATGGAGCCATCGTATTCACTACAGAAGCATATTTTCAATGATCTAGCTAGTAACACATACCGCGACATCAACCTTTACAACCCTCTCAATATCACCCACCCTTTCAAATCGCCCTACCTAGATGAAGAGGCCCGTTCACCCAACGGGGATGGAAAAGTCAGTTCGATTGATCTTATAATTCCGCAGGACTGTGGAGGCTTCAACCTCGGGTCATTCTTCATCCACCGGAGTACATGGACGGATCGGCTTCTGGATATCTGGTGGGATCCTGTTGGCTACGAGCAGAAACACATGGAGTGGGAGCACAAGGAGCAAGATGCTATGGAGCATCTTTACATCAATCAGCCCTGGATACGGCCGCATACTGCATTCATACCTCAGCGCAAGATCAATAGCTTTCCCAAAGGCGCTTGCGGCGAAGACGTCAAGGAGATCCACTATAGCGAAACTGATCGAGATTTTGTGGTTAATATGGCGGGCTGTGAGTGGGGTCGAGATTGTTGGGGAGAGATGTACAACTTCCGGGAGCTGAGTAACAAGCTTAATCGGACGCGGTGGGAGAAGTTCAAGGACGCAATCAGCGACTGGTTCAAGAAGAGGAGGGAAGCTGGGGAAACGAAGAAAAAGGCCGAGGAAGAGAAGAAAGAGTGATTGCCGCAACTGTAGAGGCCGCAAGGGGAATTCTTTCGACGTTGTTGATTTACTTGTATCGAGCGTCCTTGAAAACGCGCGGTTGGGATCGCCTGTTACCGCTGAGTCTCTCAAGAGAGACATAACTGGTCTGGGAGTTTTGATTCGAAAGGACGTATTTAGAAGGGCATCGCTAGGATCTCCAGCGACATATTTGGGATGGATCTCGGGCAGGGGCATCGTCGGTCGCCGCTATATGTATTCTATTCTATACTTTAATGAAACCTCGAATGGCTCCATGTTTCAATTACTATGAGCCAAACCTGGTACAGGTAAGGTAGGTAACAGTAAAGTAAAGTAACCAAGCCTTCAATGCTTGGCTGTCCCGAAATAGATCCAGCGCTAATGATAGTCACCTGATACCGCGATGCCTCTGCGAGCACGTGCATGATTGGTGCAACTCACTTTCAACCTCACCATCGCGCCCTGCCACTAGGACACCCAACACGCATAGGCCATGCCGGCGGTTACACTACTTCGGCCGGTATGGCCAGGCCTATCGAGTCGGAGTCTGCGACGGCTAGAGCCAACAGGCTTTTGGTAGGGCATCGCGGATGGGCAGGTAGCGCTGCCATCCTGGATGAACAAGGCGAACCATGGGGGAGCTGCCTGGCTGTCGGAGCTCAAACCGTTGAGCGATCTTTGGCTGGGCTGCTAAACTTAGAATCGGGAGTGCTTTGAGTCATGCTTCTTCCATGGTGTTGGGAGAAGAGCCCGTCAAACACATGCATTCTTTGTTCGCTGTCGGATACTGCTCTCTGTTTTACAAGGTCGCAGTACTGGTTGCTGACTTTCCAAAATCCAGCACCTTGCAGTGTATGAGCTAGCTCAATTGCTTACAGAAGAGAGACTTCATTTGGTGGTTTCCGTTGATCGGAGAAATTCACCGGAGACATTGTTTATCTTTAATTTGCCAAAAGTTGACAATAACATTGGCATCCTGTGCCTTTTGAAAGCTGCACTGGCTATGATCGTCCTGCTTCAATACCGTTGAATCGCTTCGTAAGTCCTTCACATCTATCATCATTCGACCTCCTGGCTGAAAGTGACAACTTCGACAGGCGGTTTTGAGCTTACGCAAGCTCACAACATGGTGACTACTTTCGAGACCTCAGACCAAAGAGCAGGTCACTTGCAGCCTACATCACAAGATCCACGAATGCCCTTCTTATCGCCGATGGGTGAGGAGGTTCTATCGCCTACTTCACCGAAGATGCAATACAATAACCCAGCTGCCCGCAGAAAAGGGTCACGAGGCAGCATCGGATCCACAAATGATTCGCCTTCACGTCGCAAATTCTCGATACAGAAGCCTTCGAGGGATAGAACACAGCACATGCAGGAAAGGCCTCCGAACAGGGCTCGCTTGGCTGGGTTGAATATTGTCACAAATTTCTCAAAGCCCCCAATGCTCGCCCACCGAGCAACCACTATCGACTCACAAGAGAGTAGTCCGAAGGAGACCCAACCGCAAGCCATGATCTTACCGAACCGAGCATACTCTGGTCCGAAAAAGCACAGCAGAGAGCAGAAAGGCGCCGACAGTAACGGTTCCAACCCCAGCAATCAAACCAGAGCTGATTCGAAAGATATGGACGGGCTTAGCATACAGCGTCTACACAACCCCGAAAACCTGACATCACAAATTGTCACAGACATCAAAGGTCCGGTAAATAGTCTCAAGCGAAAGTCGAATCGGATGTCGGGACTTTCGCCATACGATCGTCTCATTGCCATTGGCATTTCAGTAACGCCGACCTCCGTTGATCAGCGGACAAGAAGTCCTGGAGTCGTACGCGAGCACCCGCCATGTCTTACAATCCGTCAACATGCTGGAATTCAGGCAAATCCGGTAACGCCATCCATCATTGTTACACCGGCTAAGGAAGAGGCACCTTGGTCTGCTGCCTCTGGTGATCGGTTAGGGCCTTATCAGCCAAGACCAGCTTCAAGCCTCTACTCACAAGTGACCCATCGAGGCCGTGCAGCAACCCAGCCTTCAGTAATTCCTCCAGTGCCGACGATCCCTGACGCGTCAATCTATCAGAAGCCACGAAACGCCTCAGACCCTCACATCAAGAGTGATTCGAGAAAGCCATCAGAGCGTGTCATCTCGACATGCACATTATTCGAAGACGATAGCCCTCCAACAGGTGTGCGGGATCGATCAGAATCCGGAGAATCCCAGTTATGGATACTGCCTAGACCAAGCATGGATAGCACCTCCACCAGACATCGCTCGCAAGGGTGGTGGAACTACATTATCTCTCCCTTTTCCGCCAAACCAAGTACACCAGGGTTTCCTGTACACGAGGAGGATCGAGACGTGCCTGAGCTAGATTCACCCCATTCTAGTGATGTGACTAGGATAGGCGAGGAGCTGGACGAAGCTACGCAGGACAAGAAAATTGGCTGCTCGGCTCCCATGCAGGGTTCTGTTCGCTCGGATAACACGCATACCAGCATACGGACAGACGGAAGTCATCTTGATGAGGAGCGTGGAGCATTCAGTCCTGCCTTCTATGACCCACTAAGCAATGACACAACGTCGAACCATCCAAGAGACCCTGGCATCGGCGATCTCCTGGAGTCGCCCCTATCACCTGAAGGCTTTGGTGCCGCGGCTGAATACTACCAAGCCTGCTGGCACGACCAGAACAGTCCGACACCATACTTTCAGTGTCAAAACCACACATGCTTAACACTCCCTGCGACGAGGCCAACACAGGAACGAGCCACCTTTGGTACCCCGAAAACCCAGGATGCATCAGAACGGGAGGCCTCCCGCGGCGTGCCTGAGGATGGTCGAGATCCGTCGCAACCTGTTGTCTTTCATCAAGCACCAGCGAACCGCTTCTCAGCGGCCTTCAAACAGGCAGTCACACCGGAAGCGAGACCCGCAAGTGAGGCGACAATCATCGAAGATGTAGATAGTACACCTGAAATAGAAGAAGCTCACGTCGCGCCAGTGCTCCGGGCTCCAGCTCCAGTCCCAGCACCTCAAGTGCCTCCGGCGGAACCGATAGTCGAGCACTCAAGAGATTTTGAGCACCCTGCACATCCGGAAGCACCTCCTTTAGAGCTTGGACAAGAAAGGGCGCTGTCCCCAGTGGCAGAGCCCCAGACTGCACACGACACTCCTCCTGAACCAGTACCACTTGCAGCTTCCAAAGAGCCCGTAAAGCGTTTCGTAGCCGTCATGCCTTCCCTATCACCCGAACCTGTTCCAGGCCCATCTATAATGATTGAGCCAACGTCACAAGCTGGACCTCCTCAGCCCCCTGGAATTATGTCCAGACAAGCTCTAGCATCCGAGCCATCGCCACAAGCTGTGCAAAAAGAGCATGCTTCTAAGAGCAAGCTTCCTTTGGCCGTTATCCCTGCGAGTGACCAGCGCCCTGTTTATATTGCGAATCACTACCACGGCGACTATCCCTCTCGTCCTCCATTGGAACAGCAACATACCTTCTCTGATCTATATCCACCCCCGAGAGACAAATCGACTACAGACGAAAACCGGGAAAAGCTCCAACGCATAGAAATTGAGCTTAACGAAGAGAAAAGAAAGCAGAAATCAAGTCGTGGAGGCCTTTTCAAATGTTGCAACTGCATCACTAGAAGGAAACCTGTGCAGGAGAAAAAGAAGAAGTGGCTCTTAATAACCCTCGCTATTGCTCTCATCCTTCTGATCATCCTGATCCTTGCTCTAGCGATGACCTTGACACGCAAAGGTGACAAGATGCCCGTGCAAACCCAGTGGTTGAATATTACCGGATTTCCCCCAATCTCGACAGGCATTTCGACCATCATTGCTCCGGACGCTGTGTACGAACAATCCGGCTGTGTGTCTCCTACAACGATGTGGAGCTGTGCACTGCCGAAGGATGAACAAGTATCGGTCGCGCCTAATAGTCCCGACCAGCCTAATTTCAGGGTAGAGATCAGGTTCCAAAACGAGACGAACGTCAGCTCGGGAACCAACGCAAGCCTTCACAAGAGATTCAATGGACATGCTCCTAACGCAGTGTCTGCGGGTCAGCTCATCCGTCAGAACCTCCTCCATGTACGAGACTCGTTCACAAACTCACTGTTCACCCCGTCGCCTGCACCGCCGAGTCTGGACGACCAGACGTTCCTTGGCAACACCACAGATAACATTACTGCGCCGTTCGACGGCGAGGTAACACCGTTCTTCATGAGCTTCGAGTCCGCCAATAAGTTGTCTCCACGCCTATTGAAACGTGTTGATGGCTTGACAAATTCCACGAACAGTTCTGACCCGTTGCCTGATCTCACCTCCGCAATCCCTTCTCCACACAATAACCCAGATGGTACTGCCGCGCCGGCCAATCTCCTACCTTTCCCTTCATCACAACCCCTTCGTCTTTTCGACCGCGGTCGTCCAACCGAGCACTATGGCTTCTACACATACTTCGACCGATCTATATTTCTTGCGTCGACTGCCGTACTCAATTCAACAACAGAAATCGTTGGCAATGTACCGGGAGATGAGAATGGTGGTGCTCAGGAGACGGGCGCTACGGTCCGCTGCACTTGGGCACAAACCCGCTTTCTGGTGCAAATCTGGACCAACCGAGGGGGCGCGGCTTCCTTGTTGACATCAGGTAACTCTACCTCCGCAAACGGTACGAATGCAAATCCGAAGAATCTCACCCAGTCTTCGGCCAACGATTTCAACCGCCCGGGCTCTTTTCCATACCCTGTCTCCGTCACGCTAGACCGACATGGCGGAAACATCAAGACAAAGGAGATCTACTGCTACGGGGTGGACAACAGGCAGCGCATCATAACCAGTCAGAAGAAGCTACAGCTGGAGGATCGGGCTTTCCAGGGGCAATTGGCCAACCCGTCTCTTGGGCCTTTCGGGCATGTCAATGTTAGTATTAGTGAAGGAGGGCCTGGAGGTATCGATGGTGGGACTGGAGGATGTGGGTGTGTTTGGAGGAATTGGCAGGGTGCGCAGTAGAGGCTTTCATGAAGTGATGAGGATTGGTATATGGACTCCTAGTGAGACAAGCGTTTCTCTTCGCATCACGACTCTGCAGCTTTAGTAGACTGGAGGAAAGGGAAGCACACGACATTTCATATCCTACCTTTAATGGGTTGCAACTCCGCCGCTATTCACTGCTTTGCTCTGCATACATTTGTCCTTCTGATATTATTCCAGATTCCCTTCGGTTCCATTTCGTCGAACGTCTCGCTTAGCTATGTCGACCTTGGCACAGTGGACTTTTCATTTTCACTGCAATAACTTTTTCCCTTCAAATGGTGTCCGAGTGTCATCTCGAGCATCTCAAATGGACCCTTCGTAAGTAGGTCTTGCAAGGTTGTGCCTAATGTCTCAAAGTCCTGAAGCCAGACATACTTGCAGATGTGCACGATTCAGGGACGAGGATTTCCCAAGTAGGTGGCGATCGCTCGCCCGCCCTACCCATCAAGGGCCTGTTTGAACTGCTTGTTGTACAGTGATTCCTCTAACAGTGAAAAGATGAGCCAAGCTCTTGCGCGCAGGTATTTGCAGCGATGCAAGCACCGGGCAGCGTTCGTTCCCACACGGGACTCCTGGATCAAAGCTGGATGTTGGATTGGGTTTCAGCGCCCTGCGCCAATGAGACGACAACGTCCTCCTTGTCGCTACCAGCAGAGATACGCAATCGCATCTACCAGCATGCTCTGAGTTGTCCGGCCGGGTTCAATGAGGCTTCAATCATAAGGGACCGCCGTTCTTCTCTCCATACCTCTACCAGATTTGGTCTTGCCCTCCTGTTCACATGTCACCAGATCTACGAAGAGGCTTCCCCATTTCTGTATGCGCAGAACATTTTCCTGTACCGTCCACTGCAGCCACCTACATGCCACGGAGACCTTCTCCAGCTCCGGTGTCCTAGGCGCTACGATGCTGGATCCTGCCACCTAGAGATCCTGTTCTCCATAGGTAGTGACCTTTGGCACCCATTCGATATTCCTTTCAAAGTCGTCGAGGAAACCTTGCGATATATCGCCACAAATTGCTCGCTCAAGACGCGTGATTTGCTTTCTGACTTCCCGACTCGCTGGCGATCTGAGACCCCTGAGACTACCAAGCGAAGGTTTTCTACAAGCCCTACGCGGATCGTCGATGTTTGCACCGCCAAGGTTTCAGAAGTGATCAATATGGGCTGCGGACGTGGGAGCTTGGTCATCTGCGACGCAGTCCAAAACTCTGCCTACGCGGTTAGCGCCCAAAAGGTTTGGATGATTGAACGGTATTCAAGGCCAAAAGCCTCTCATGGGGCCTCCCCGCCTTGTGTAATCTTCGAGTATAAGAACTGGACTCTGCGGCCTCCGCCACACCTCTAGGACCCGTGCGCTCTAGCTCGCCGTTGGCTATAGGGGCAAGTGTCCACAGTATGTGCTCTCTGTAGTTCAGACAGTCAGATACCATTACGACCTCTTCGCTCGACCACAACGATTACGCATTTGCTGGCTTGAAGCTTCAAGACCCACATTGACTCCAACCTGGCCCCCGCTAGGATTGGGGAGTTTCAGATCTGGTGAGAATGCTGTATTATGTCCCAATCTATTTTCGCTCGTACATTCCATGCGCTGCTAGCATCTATTGACTCTGCCTGGTACACTTGAAAACCGTATACATAGATTAAGGCCAGACTGGATCAGATGATGAGCCTTGATAAGTGTTGTACCATTTCCGCTGGGTAGACATGGGCTTCGTCGGATCTGCTGTATGCGTTATCATTGACCATCGGGTCAGGCTGGAGGACTTTGATGAAGGTACGGATTGACGACTTTGCATGGTTGTGAATGCCTACTCAAGGCAGGTGAATCATTTGCTCATCTCGCCTAATTTCTCGCAATAGTGTTAATATCGACATCTCACTATCATACCCTAGCATCCAGTGTGACATTCTTCACCATCGTCGTCTCACCTGATTCCCCGCCATAGAGTCACAACATTAACAGCTCACTATTTCACTGCACCACCCCACTTTGAACACCCCAGCTTTCACTGCTGCAGTGCTTGTGGCGCTATCCTGATCTACATCTTACCGTCATTCCTCGAGCAGGTTTCTACACTCAAAGTTCGTCAACAGAGTCAACAAGCACGCATAGGGTAGCCTACCATCCGGTATCGCATCGTGAGTAGGTTGCATCGACACTTGGAGGTGAGTTGTACCTTTACTTCACTTCCCTCAACACGAGCTTACTGGATTCCAGCTTTCCACGCCTATCAAGGACTCACTCGCACTATAGATCTCTGCGACCTGCAGACACTTTCGCGCGCGCTATCGTGGTAAGCTAGCTCAAGAGATCCCAACCACGGGCGGGTAGGTTGCTCATCTTTCGTTGATAAGAACAACTCTGCGGCCTGTGCCTTGCCCGCTGCGATTGTCGATCATCGTTTGCGTCAAGAACGCCTCGAAAGCATAGGGACCGTGACCCTTGACTTTCAACAATGCTGGGCCAAAACAACACCAAGGAGACCGCTGCGGAGCGTGTGCCGAGCAAGTCTCCTTTGTTGTCTCTTCCGGCCGAGATCCGAAATAGGATCTACTACTACGTCGTGGTCCCTCTGGGGGGTGTCGTAACTTTGAGAGGCCCAGAGGATGCAAAAGTCGACTGGCAATGTACTCACCCCATCCATACCGCATTGTTGAGGACCTCACGTCAGATATATCAAGAGGCGTCCACCCTTCTATACGGAGGAATACGTTTTCTTTACGATTGGATTGAGTACGAGTCGTTCACTGGCGGGGATTACTCTCCATCGGTTGTTCCCCTCAAGCTCATTCAGAACCTGGAGGTGTCCTTTTTTATTTCTTACCAAGAGCGAACGTCTGAAGGTATCTGTAGATTCCTCAAAGTTCTTGTCGACCAGCAGTGCTCGTTCAACCGCTTGACTCTACTTTATGATCACACTTCATCAGGCGTGGATGATCTACTCGAATTAGGTACCCATGCAGGGGATGAGCTATCAGACCTTACATGCGCTGTCGAAGTTCGCAGAGAATTGGAGATCGTTTTCTTCCTTGTGTCATCTGAAGAATGTGAAGATGAGATGGTTTTTACGTTGACTAAAGACTATATCAAAAACGTTGCAGTGGGGAAATCGTGGATAGCTACCGAGTCCTACGAACGTCGCAAATCATCCGAGGAAGTTTACGACCCTGAATACACAGTACGGTACTTGCTCCATCCTGGAGAGGCTGCGCTTAAAAACACGAAATGACCGTTCCACGCCGAAACTTTGCTACGCCAAGAGGTTTGCATTACGCCAGATAAGCGCGGTAACTTCTCTCCCGTTCTGCGGGCCTCTCTATTGACTAAACTGCGCTGACGTCTGTTCTTTCCAGCTATTGACTACTCTACTCATTCACCTACTTTCGACCCTACCTGGCATCACAGTGCCACTTTGCTCAACATCTCTAAAAGGCGCTCGATCTTGCCCTCCAGACCAGATTTCCTCACCTAATCTTTCCAAATCTGCGCCCGTACCACGGAAAATCTTGACATCAGCAGCATTAGCAACACTCGCACCCTTTCAACCTGCACGCCCTACCCCTTTTTCCGGAACCTGCTTCTTACGCAGACTTTGTGGTGGGATCGGAGTTCAGGAATAGGTTTTGCACTGGCTCGATGACTCTGGTAGATATTATGGAGTCCCGCGTGAGCTATGACAGCTTTCTCAGCTACCTGTGGTCTTTGAGGTCCAAGGTAGTCATCTAGCTGAGCAATAGAACATCGGACATCGATCTCATCCCACCTCGTCAAGCACCTCAATCATGCGAGAACAAAACCCGAACATTTTCCCAAGCGGCCCCAACCCCATACCTGAGTGGGCAACGAACAGACTCATCAGCTACCCATCAACCGCCTTGATCGCGCTTCACCGACACCACTGCTCTGACTCCCCAAGCCTTGCTGTACACGACGATCAACAACAACGTTCTACAAGCCGCGCTATAAGATCTCAGACCCATCAATCCCCCCCCATCCTGCCTCTTGTCCCAGCCCACGTACACCTCCCTCATGTGTCCAGTATCACATAAGGCTACAGAACCCAATTTATATCCCAAAATTCATTGACCTAAGAAACATGCTCGAAAGGCCCGTCGGATCTCCAGGCTCGCCAGTCACCACCACCCTCCCCAACGACACATCAACCCCAACCACCAGCAGCACCATCCCCACCCGCAGCATCTTCCCGCCCCCCCCGCGTCTGTGAACGATGCGGAGTGCCGACACCGAGAGGGAGGAGCGCCAATGATCGCCGGATCGTGGTTGCAGAGCGCGCGAGTTCGTCGATGCGTCGTCCGTGAGAGGGTAGGCACGTGCGCGACATGATTTCGTACTGCGCCGCGTGAGGTATGTGATGTGCGGCCACCCTAGAGGGGTCGTGGGATGGTTTGTGCGCTTAGCTTTGTTCTCAGATCAAGCAAGGTTCGCAAGCTTTTGCAAACCGTTTCACACTATTGGTGCACTATCAGTTTAAACCGTTTAGTGCAGTTTAGTTTGAGACATCTAACAAACCGTGCAGTTTGGTTTAGGAAATCTACACCACGATTTGCATCGATAGTTTATAGATATCTTGATATTCGACGATGCAACCTTGAAATAAGCCTAAAAATCTTATTAACGAGTTAAAATTGCTACTCTACTATTACCTCGATATTCAGAATGTGGTTCCCCCCCCGCAACTTTTGAAAACCAATTTTTTTTTTCGACCCGAAATTGCAAATACCACTAACCCCTCAACATCAACGCATCTAAATTACTAAAAAGCTGGTCTAACTACTGCTAATACTATGTTCGTCGAACATCTTCAATTTTGAGCACTATAGATGCGATGTTGTTTAGCTATTGCTGTGCGAAGACTTTTTGGTGG
>JAABUS010004313.1_pt1 | contig 20770 bp, 23 predicted proteins | sample 5560161 | NCBI WGS metagenome assembly JAABUS01 (sample SAMN10711885, study PRJNA513376) | rock metagenome | isolation source: Antarctica rocks | place: Antarctica: Victoria Land, Trio Nunatak nord | collected 2016-01-04
GTGCGGCCCCGGGCGACTCCTGCGCCAGTTCCTTCCCGAGGCGCAGCGCGGGCGCTGGGTGGGGGCAGACGTCCACCAGCCCAGCCTGGCATGGGCGAGGACGGCCCTCTCTCCTCCCGTCGAGCTCACGCGATCGCCCCAAGCCCCGCCGCTGCCCTTCGCGCCGGAGAGCTTCGACCTGGTCCTCTCCATGTCGGTCATCAGCCAGGAGAGCTCGTTGGGGCTGACGATGCCGAGGAACTCGTAGGGAAAGCTCGCCGGAAGCGGGTGCTCGTCGCCGAACATGACGATCCGCACGCGCTCCGGTCGCCGGCGCCAGAGCTCCTCGAGCGCGAGAACTCCGAGGGCGACCGCGCGGCGCGGGGTCACCGTCCGCGCGTAGAGGACGACCGTGTCGCTCCTGCGCTCCACGGGCCGTTCGCGGTACTCGATCTCGCGCGCCTCCACGGGCTCCGGCTCGTCGAGGACTGCGCCCACGCGATTGAGACGCGCTGGAACGGAACGCCCGCCGGCCTGATCGGCGACGTGGGGTGCTTCTCCTTCTACGTGACCAAGAACGTCGCCGCCGCCGAGGGGGGCATGTTGCTCACCAGGGAGCCCGAGCTGGCGGCGCGGGCGAAGACCCTGTCGCTCCACGGCCTGACCGCGGATGCCTGGTCGCGGTTCGCCGATCAGGGGTATCGCCACTACCAGGTCGTCGAGCCGGGCTTCAAGTACAACCTCACCGACGTGCACGCCGCTATCGCGCTGCATCAGCTCGCGCGCGTCGAGGCAAACCACGCTAGGCGGGCGGCGATCTGGGCGCGCTACCAGGCGGCCTTCGCGGGCCTCCCGGTCCGGCGACCGCTCGAGCCCGAGCGCGGCACCGTCCGCGGCTGCCACCTCTACACGCTGCTCGTCGACGACGCGGCTCCTCGCTCGCGCGACGACGTCCTTGCCGCGCTGGCGGAGTGGAAGATCGGCGCCGGCGTCCATTACACCGCCCTGCACACCCATCCCTACTACGCGAGGGCCCTGGGTCACGAGCCCGGCGACTTCCCCAACGCCCTGGAGATCGGCGAACGGACGTTTTCCATCCCGCTGTCGCCCAAGCTGACCGACGAAGACGTCGAGGACGTCGTCGCGGCGGTCTGTGACGCGCTCTCCTGAAGGCGCCGGGAAGCCCTCTCGGCGGGCGTATACTGGCCCCACCCGAGGCCGACGGAGGCATTTCGCGTGCAGGAGATGGTCATCTACGGCGTGAGCTTCGACATGGTCGGCAAGCAGCCGATCGTCCTGCTGAAGACCGTCGACTCCAACAAGTTCCTGCCCATCTGGATCGGCCATCCGGAGGCGGCGGCGATCCTCATGAAGCTCCAGGGCGCCAGTCCTCCGCGGCCCATGACCCACGACCTGCTCTCCGACGTCCTCGGCGAGCTCGAGGCGAGCTGCTCCCGCGTTGCGGTCACCGAGCTGCGCGAGAACACGTTCTACGCCTCGATCACGCTCGCGGTCAACGGCCGCGAGGTCGAGATCGACTCGCGCCCGAGCGACGCCCTCGCCCTGGCCGTGCGCGCGAACGCGCCGATCTTCGCGGCCGAGGACGTCATCACCGAGTCTGCGATCGAGTTCGAGCACGACGTCGAGGACACGGAGGAGGTCGTGACGAAGTTCAAGCAGTTCCTCGACCAGGTCTCCCCGGAGGACTTCGCCGAGGGCGAAGAGCCCTGATCGATCAAGCGCCGGCGCGCGCGAGGATCGCCTCGATCAGCTGATCGAAGCTGACGCCGTCGGCCTCCGCCGCCTGGGGGAGGAGCGAGGTCTCCGTGAAGCCCGGAATCGGGTTGACCTCCAGGACGAAGGGCTCCTGGGTCTCCTGCTCGAGCATGAGGTCGACGCGCGCGAAGCCAGCGCAGCCGAACAGGCGCCAGACCTCGAGCGCGAGCGCCTGCACGCGCGCGGTGGCGTCCTCGGGCAGGCGGGCCGGGCACTCGAACTCCGTGGCGCCGATCTCGTAGCGCGCTTCGAAGGAGTAGGAGGGCGCCTCTGGGGCCGGAGCTCCGCGGGCCTCGCGGGGCCGAGCCTCGACGATCGGCAGCAGGCGCGGGCCGGAAGCGTCCTCCACCAGGGAGACCGCGAGATCTCGGCCGGTGACGTGGCGCTCGAGGAGGACCTTCGTGTCATAGGAGAAGGCCGCCACGAGCGCTGTGGCGACGCCGGCCGCGGTCTGGGCGAAGCTGATGCCCAGCGCGCTGCCTTGGGCGGAGGGCTTGACGACGATCGGGAAGCGCAGCCGCTCCTCGATCGCCGGAAGGATCGCCGCCGCGCCCAGCTCCTTGAAGGCCGTCTCGCCGAACGCGTAGAAGTCAGGCGTCGGGATGCCGGCGGCGCGCATCTCGTGCTTGGCCAGGACCTTGTCCCAGCAGCGGATGCAGGCCGAGATGCCGGAGCCGGTGTAGGGAATGCCGAGCACCTCGAGGAGCTCCTGGACGGTGCCGTCCTCGCCGTCGCGCCCGTGGAGGGCGACGAAGGCGGCATCGGGCCGCGCCTCGCGCAAACGGTCGACCAGGTCGTGGCCGACGTCCACCGCAACCGTTTCGTGGCCCAGGCGCTCCAGGGCGTCCTGAACCCGCGCACCCGACCGCAGCGAGACCTGCCGCTCCAGCGAGCGTCCGCCCTTGAGGACGGCGACCCGGCTCACGCGGCGAGGGCAAAGGGTCGCGGGTGGGCTGGCCCGGTGACACCGTTCACACGCGGGGGGGAAGAAGGTCGCGGGCAGGGAAGCACGGCGACCCGCCTCACCGTGCGCGGCGCCGCAGGTCCAGCACCTTCGCGAGCTGGGGGTCGGCCTCGCGCGGGGCCGGCTCGGGAGGGCGACTCGCCGTCGCCGACGGCGCGGCCGGGCTTGTGGCGGCGCCGGACCCGGCGCCGGCGCCGGCGCCGGCGCCGGTGAGCGTGCCGTAGAGCCCGACCTGCTCGCGGACGACCTTGCCGATGCGCCGGATGCCCTCGCGGATGTCGTCCTCTCCGACCCCGGAGAAGTTCAGCCGCAGCGAGGAGCCGCCGCGCCCGTCGAGGTAGGCGGCTCGTCCGGGGACGAAGGCGACCTTCTCACGCAGCGCGCGCGCGAGGAGGTCGGTGGTGTCGATGTAGTCGGGGAGGGTCGCCCAGACGAACAGGCCTCCCTGCGGATAGGTCCACTCGGCCTCGCGGGGAAAGTGCTCGGCCAGCGCGTCGAGCATGACGTCGCGCCGCCGACGGTAGATCTCGCTCAGCGAGCGCAGGTAGTCCTGCCAGCGGCCGCCCTCGAAGTAGGCGGAGACGAAGTGCTGGGTCATGGACGACGAGCACAGGTCGGTCGACTGCTTGCCGATGTTGAGCTTCTCCAGCAGCGGCCGCGGCGCCGCCGTCCAACCGAGGCGCACGCCGGGGGAGAGGATCTTCGAGAAGGTACCCAGGTACATCACGAACTGGCTGTCGACGTCGAGGGCGTAGAGCGGGGGCTGGGACTCGCCCTCGTAGCGCAGCAGGCCGTAGGGGTTGTCCTCGAGGATCAGCAGCTCGCGCTGGCGCGCGATGCGGACGAGCGCTTGGCGGCGGTCGGGCGACATGGTGACCCCAGCCGGGTTCTGGAAGGTGGGGACCGTGTAGATGAACTTCGGCCGCCGACCCTGCGCGTCGAGCCCGGAGAGGACGCGCTCGAGCTCGTCGATGCGCATCCCGTCGGCGTCCATGGGCACCTGGATGACCTCGGCCTCGTAGGCGCCGAAGGTCGGCACGGCGCCGGGATAGGTGGGGCCCTCGGCGATGACGACGTCGCCGGGGTCGACGAGCGTCTTGCAGACGAGGTCGATCACCTGCTGGCCTCCGGTGGTGATCAGCACGTCGTCGCCGTCGACGTCCATGCCCTCGGCGGCCATCACCTCCACCACGCAGCGGCGGATGGCGAGCAAGCCCTCGGTGGGGGCGTACTGTAGCGCGCGCGCGCACGACTCGGCAGCGACCCGCTGCATCACCGCCGCGTAGCTGGCCGGCGGGAACGTCGAGGTGTCGGGCAGCCCGCCCGCGAGCGAGATGACGTCCTCGCGCTCGACCAGGGACATGATGTCGCGCATCGCCGAGGAGCGCATGACCTTCGTGCGCCGCGCGAACAGGCCCGCGTAGCGCTCGAGGTCCCGGCGGACCGAGCGGCTGGGCATCTGCCCGCCTTCGTCGCCTTGATCCGTCTTCCCTCCCGGCGAGGAGCCGTGGTCTATCGTCATCCGGCCGTTCACGCTAGCGAACCCCCAGAGTGGACCTCTTCCTCGTCATCTGCCAGGGCATCGGGCTGGCCCTCGCCGCCGGCATCCGCCCCTTTCTCCCCGCGCTGCTCGCCGGTGCGGCTGCGAGCGCCGACCTGCTCGTCGACTTCTCCGGGACCGACTACGCCTTCCTCGAGGGGCCCGGCTTCCTCCTGGCGGTCATCGTCGCGCTGATCGTCGTCGTCACGCTCGAGCGCAGGATCGGCGAGGAACGGATCGAGCGGGGCCCCTACGGCGCCGCGCTCGCCGGCATCGCGCTCGGGATCGGTGCGCTGCTCTTCGCCGGGTCGCTCGATGACGAGGGATACACCGCCCTGGCGGGGCTTGCCGGCGGCATCGCCTGCGCCGCGGTGGCCAGCGCCGCGATCCGGGCGCTCTTCCGGCGCACCCGGGCGCGACTGGACACAGACGCCCGCGCCGCCCTGCCCTTCTACGCGAACGGGACGGCGCTTCTGCTCGCCGCGCTGGCCATCTTGCTGCCGCCACTCTCTCTGCTCGCCTTCGGCTTGCTCGCCTGGCTGCTGCTCGGCGGCCGGCGCCGCGAGGGCGAGAAGTACGCCGGCCTGCGCATCCTGCGCTAGGAGAGAGGCGCCGTGGCCGGCCGCCCCAAGAAGCTCGTCCTCACGGTCATCGACGGCGTGAAGACCTCGATGCTCGACCGAGCGATCGCGGCAGGGCGCGCACCGGCGATGGCGCGCCTGAAGGAGGAGGGCGTCTACGTCGAGGACTGCGTCTCGGTCTTCCCTTCCGTGACCCCCGCCTGCGCGTCGACGATCACCACCGGCGTCGGGATCGACGAGCACCTCATCCCGTCCATGAACTGGTACCACCGCGGCGACGATCGCTACGTGGCGTACGGCTCGAGCTTCAGCGCCACGCGCGCGTTCGGGATCCAGCGCTCGCTGACCGACACGATCTACAACATGAACCTCGCCCACCTGTCCCGGGACGTCCCGACGGTGTTCGAGACGCTCGACGACGCCGACATCCGCACCGCGGGCACCACGTACCTCATCTACCGCGGCCGCCACCGCCACGCGGCCGCGAGTGAGCGAGCGCTGGGACGCCTGGTGACCGCGACGCTCATGCCCCACGCGGTCTACGGCCCGCGCGAGCTCTTCTACGCCGACCTGTTCGCGAGCCGGCGGACGGGGTGTGGTGGCTCGCTGGGGATGCCGGGCACGCGCGACGAGCAGACGGGTTGCATCGGCGCCCACCTGGTCGAGCACGACCTCTTCGACTTCCTGCTCTTCTCGCTGCCCGACAACGACAGCTACTCCCACCGGCGCGGCATCCACGCTCAGGTCGAGTCGCTCGCGCTCGCCGACCGCCAGCTCGAGCGCCTCATGCAGGCGGCCGGCGGCGCGGACGCGTTCCTCGCGGACCATGCGGTGATCGTGGTCTCCGATCACTCCCACAGCACTGTCGAGGCCAACATCCACCTCGACGGCGCCTTCGGCGAGCTGCGGGTATTGCGCCCCGGCGACCGCCAGCCCGAGGGCGCCGAGCTCGCGGTCTGCCCGAACTTCCGTTCGGCGATGATCTACGTGCTCGATCCCGAGCGCCGGGAGGCGCTCTGTCGCGAGGCCGCCTCGTCGGCGCGCAACATCGAGGGGGTCGATCTCGTCATGACGATGACCGACGGCGAGGCGAGGGTGTGGAGCCCGCGTGGCGAGCTGCGCTTCGCGCCCGGGGATGACTTCGCCGACCTGCGCGGCGGGCGCTGGTCGGCCCACGGCGAGCTTGCCGCCCTCGGCGCCCGGGTGCGCGACGGCGTCTTCTCGAGCATCGACTACCCCGACGCCCTGAGCCGGATCTGGTCGGCGCTCGTTTGCCCGACCGCCGGCGACGTGGTGCTCTCGGCCGCGCCGGGATGGGAGTTCCTGGACTGGGGCGGGCAGGGCCACGTCGGCGGCGGGACGCACGGATCGCTGCATCGCAACGACTCGGAGAGCATGCTGCTGTGGTGCGGCACCGGGCCGGATTCCAGTGCCGCAAGGCGCCAGTGGAGCCTGCGCGACGTCACGCCGATGGTGCTCGGGCACTTCGGGCTCGACGGGGCCGGAGCCCTACACTGAGCGCTTCGATGCACGACGAGGCGACGACGTACCCCCCGCCCGCCGCGCCGCCTTCGCATGCGGGCGTCCGTGGCACCGACCCGGGGTGGCGGATCCTCCGCCGCCTGCATCTCGGCGTGCGCAAGCCGGGAAACTGGGTCCAGCTCGTCCGCTTCGGGCTGGTCGGGGCGAGCGGCTACGTCGTCAACCTATTGACCTTTGCCCTTCTCGTCCACGCCCTGGGCACCGACTACCGGATCGCGGCGGCGGGCGCGTTCCTGGTCGCCGTCACCAACAACTTCCTGTGGAACCGGTACTGGACGTTCCACTACGCGCGGGTCGAGCACGCGGGCTTCCAGGCCGCACGGTTCTTCGTCGTCAGCCTGTTCGCCTTCGCCTTCAACCTCGTCGTGCTCGAGGTGCTGGTCTCCTCGCTCGACATGCCCGAGGTCCCCGCCCAGGCCATCGCGATCGCCTGCGCCACTCCCCTGAACTTCGTCGGCAACAAGCTCTGGAGCTTCCGAACCTGAGGCTCAGGCGAGCTGCGGCCCTCGTCGCCGCCGCGCTCATGCTGGCGATTGCGTTCGCGCCGGCCGCTGAAGCCCAGACCGTGGGCTCAACACCGGGCGCGGTCGCCACCGAGCGCCGGGCCGGCACGGCGACGGCGGATCCCAACGGCCTCACTTCGCCCGCGACCCTGACCGATCGGCCCCGCGGGCATTTCCTCAGCGCGCGGCGGGCCAAGGCCGTCGCGCGCGACGTGCCCAAGATCCGCGCCGAGCGCCGTCGCCTGGGCCCGGGGGTCTCGAGCCGCGCCTTCCTCAAGGGGAGCACGCGTTGGCAGGTCTCCTACTACAAGGCGGGCAAGGAGGTGGGGCAGGTCCTCATCGAGGACCGGACGGGCCGGGTGCTCGAGGCCTGGACGGGCTACCAGGTCGCGTGGTCCATGGCCCGGGGCTATCCCGGCGCCTTCGGGCGGAAGGTCAACGCGTGGTATGTGTGGATCCCGCTGTGTCTCCTCTTCGTCGCGCCCTTCGTGGATCCGCGGCGGCCGTTCCGGCTCCTGCACCTCGACCTGGCTGTGCTGGTCGGCTGGATGTCGGCCTCGCTGGCCTTCTTCAACCACGGCAAGATCGGGATCTCGGTTCCGCTGGTGCTTCCGCCGCTGGTCTACCTGCTCGCGCGGATGCTGCTCGCGGCCTTCCGGCCGCGAGCGCCGGCGACGGCTGCGCGACTGCTCGTCCCGGGGACGTGGCTCATCGTCGCGACGGTGTTCCTCGTCGGCTTCCGGGTCGCGCTCAACGTCGCGAACGCGAACATCATCGACGTCGGCTACTCGGGGGTCATCGGCGCTGACCGGCTGATGGACGGCGACGCCCTCTACGGGGGGTTTCCGAAGGACAACGAGCACGGCGACACCTACGGCCCGGTCAACTACTACGCCTACATTCCCTTCGAGCAGGCGATGCCGTGGAGCGGGCGCTGGGACGACCTCCCCGCCGCCCACGGCGCCGCAATCGCCTTCGACCTGCTGACCCTCGCGGCGCTCTTCCTCCTCGGCCGCCGCGTGCGGGGGCCCACGGCGGGGGCGGCGCTCGCCTACGCCTGGGCGGCGTGCCCGTTCACCCTCCTCGTCTCGAACTCCGGAGCAAACGACTCGCTCGTCGCCTTCCTGGTAGCGCTCGCGCTGCTGGCCGTTGCTCCGCGGCCCCCGCCGGTCGGTGCCGTGCGAGCCCGACCGAGGAAGGCGCCGGCGGCGCTGGCCCGCCGGCTCGCCGGCTCGCCGGCGGCGCGGGGCACGGCGATCGCGCTGGCGGCCATGACCAAGTTCGCGCCGATCGCATTGGCGCCGCTGTTTGCCACCTACGCCCACGGGCGGCGAAGCCTCGCACCGCGAAGACTGCTCGCCTTCTCGCTCGGGCTCGTCGCGACGTTGGCGCTCGCGCTCGCCCCGGTGCTGGTGGCCGGCGACATCGACACCTTCTTCGAGCGAACGCTGGCCTACCAGAACGATCGCGGCTCGCCGTTCTCGGTCTGGGGCTACTACGGCGGTCTCGGCGGGCTCCAGACGGCGGTGAAGATCGGCGCGGCGGCGCTGGCCGTGCTCGTCGCCTTCTTCCCCCGCCGCCGTGACCCGCGCGTGCTCGCCGCTTTGGCCGCGGCGGTCATCATCGCGATGCAGATCGGGATCACCCACTGGTTCTACCTCTACGTCGTCTGGTTCCTTCCGCCGCTGCTCTTCGTGCTGCTCACCCCGCCGCAGCGGCCCGCGGCGCCCGCGCCAGAGCGAGCTCGCGAGACGGCGCGCGGGGCCGAGTCGCTCGCCGAGCCCGCCCCGGTGTGAAGCGGCTGCTCCTCCCCGCGGCGGTCCTCGTCGCGCTGTGGGCGACCGTGCTCGTCGCCGGCCCACTCGCCGACACGCGGGTGAGCGACCTCTATCTCTACGGAACCTACGCGCGCGCGCTCAACGACGGCGCCGCGCCCTATCGCGACCTCGCGCTCGAGTACCCCCCACTCGCCCTGGCGCCGATCTGGCTGCCCGCGCTGCCCAGCGAGGACCCGAGCGTCTACAGCATCGGCTTCGCCCTGCTCATGCTGATCGCGATGCTCGCGACGATGGTCCTCACCGCGCGGCTCGCGGAGGCGGGCGGACGGGCGCCCAGCTCTGCCTCTGCACTCCTCGTGTGGCGCCCTTCGCGTCAGGCGCTCACAGCCGCTTGGCTCGTGGCCCTCTCTCCGCTGCTCTGCGGCGCGATGCTACGGACCCACTTCGACCTCCTCCCGACGGCGATTGTGCTCGCGGCCCTCCTCGCGCTGGTGCGAGATCGCTCGCTGCTTGGCTTCGCGCTGCTCGGGGTCGGAGCGATGACCAAGCTCTTCCCGGCGCTCGTCGTCCCGATCGCCGCCGCGTGGCTCCTCGGCCGCGGGCGGACGCGCGAGGCGGTGCTCGGGGTGATCGCGTTCGCCGCGGTCATCCTCGCCGTCTCGGCGCCCTTCGCCGGCTCGGGCTACGTCGACGCCTACACGTTTCACCTCGAGCGGCCGGTCCAGATCGAGTCGGCGCCGGCGAGCGTGCTGTGGGCGATCGGGGGCTCCACCGTGACCGGCGACCCCGTCGCGCCCGACCGCTTCAAGTCAAACGGCCTCGACGGCGGTGCGGCACGGGAGGTGAGCACGGCGTTCCTGGTCGCCGAGGTCGCCGCGCTGGCGTGGATCGTCCTGCGGGTCTTCCGCCGCCCCCAGCCGCGCGCGCTGGTGCTCGCCGCCTTCGCCGCCGTGCTCGCCTTCGCGGCGCTCGGAAAGGTCCTCTCGCCCCAGTTCCTCGTCTGGCTGGTGCCGTTCGCCGCGGTGGCCTGGGCATGGGGCGAGCGCGCGGCGGCGGGGCTCTGCGCGGCGGCGATGGCCCTGACCCTGGTCGAGTTCCCGGTGCGCTACTGGGACCTGGTCGACGGCGAGCGGGGGGTCGTTGCGATCGTCGCGGCGCGAAATGCGCTGGTCCTCGCCGCGCTCGTCACGCTGCTGGCGCGGGAAGCAGGAGCTGCTCGATCGCGGTCGCGCGTCGCCGCCCCGTCGCCCGGATGACGACGGCGTTGAGCCAGGGATCCTCCTCGGCGGTCTCGAAGCGCACCGGCATGTGGGTGCGCAGCGACTCGATCGCCTGCTCGCGGCGGACGCCGATCACACCGCCGCGAGGCCCGGTCATCCCCACGTCGGATATGTAGGCGGTCCCGCCGGGCAGCACGCGCGCGTCGGCCGTCGGCACGTGCGTGTGGGTGCCCACAACCGCGGTGACCCGCCCGTCGAGGTGCCAGCCGAGGCCGATCTTCTCGCTCGTCGCCTCGGCGTGCATGTCGACCAGGACGTGGTCGGCCCGCTCCAGGCGCGCGAGGGCCGCCTCGGCCTCGGGGAAGGCGGCGCGGCCGGCCTTCATGAACAGGTTGCCGCTCAGGCTCACCACGCCGAGCGTCACCCCGTCGCGTTCCACCATGCACGTCCCGTGCCCGGGCTGGGCATGGAGGAAGTTCGCCGGGCGCAGGATGCCCTCGGTCTCGTCGAGGTAGGCGTAGACCTCCCTGTGGCGGTAGGTGTGGTTGCCCAGCGTGATGACGTCGGCGCCCATGGCGAACAGATCCTCGGCCACCTTCGGCGTGATGCCCACGCCACCCGCCGCGTTCTCGCCGTTGACCACGACGAAGTCGAGGGCGTGGCGGTCGCGGAGGCCCGGGAGAAGCGCTCGGAGGGTGCGCCGCCCCAGGCCGCCGACCACGTCGCCGACGAAGAGGATGGCGGTCGCAGTGTCGTCCCGGTCGCGCGCGTCGTCGGCCGTGGGCATCGGCGGAGGGTACCCTCAGCCTGGGGATTTCCATGACCGACGAGCCCGCGACGCGACCGCAGCCCGAGAAGGACGAGGCGCCGGCCGACGTGCCGAAGCGGCGCGACGGCGACGCGGCCGCACCAGACAGCGCCGCGCCCAAGCCATCGGAGGACAGCGAAGGACCGCCCAGCGCCGCGCCCGCGGTCCCAGAGGGTGCCCCCATCGAGGAGGCGCCCACGCTTCGGACCCAGCTCGTCCAGCCGGTCGTCGTCCCGCGCTGGGTCCAGCTCGTCCTCCTCCCGCTCGTCCTGCTCGGGCTCTGGGGACTGGCCCGGGCGGCGGGGCCGGTGCTCGTCATCTTCCTCATCGCCGGGGTCATCGCGCTGATCCTCAACCCGCTGGTCGGCCTGCTCCAGCGTCGTCTGCGCTTCCCGCGGGGGCTCGCCGTGGCCGCGGTCTACCTCGGCTTCTTCGTCACGCTCGTCGGTGTGGGCTTCCTGCTCGCCAACCCGGTGGCCGACCAGATCGCGGCCTTCCAGGCCGACGTCCCCGACCTCGTCGACGACGCGAACGCCGGGCTCGACGACCTCCAGGGCTGGTTCGACGACCAAGGCATCGACGCCAAGATCTCAGAGCAGGGGTCGACCGCTCTGCAGACACTTCAGGAGAACGTCCTCCAAGGCTCGGGCGACCTGGTCGCCTTCACGCGCGACCTGCTCCAGCGCATCGCCGAAGCGACGATCGCGCTGGTGCTCATCCTCGTCGTCTCGATCTACATGCTGATCTACGGTCCGCGGATCGGCGCCCGCGTCCGCTCGATCATGCCGCCGGGCAACGGGACGCCAGATGACGACTATCCGACGCGCGTCCAGCGCGCCGTCTTCGGCTACATCCGGGCCCAGGTGCTCTTCAGCCTGGCCATGGGAACGGGGGCAGGGATCGCGCTGTGGCTCTTCGGAGCGATCGGCATCTTTCCCGACGGCAAGACCTACGCGCTGTTCTTCGGGGCGTTCTTCGGACTGATGGAGCTCGTCCCCTACCTCGGCCCGATCGTCGGTGCATTCCCGCCGATCATCGTCGCCCTCCTCCAAGACCCGCTCACCGCCCTCTGGGTCACCCTGCTCTTCGTCGCTCTCCAGCAGATCGAGGGCCACGTCGTCGCCCCCGTCCTCTTCAGCCAGGCCCTGCGCATCAACCCCCTGCTGGTGATCTTCTCGCTTGCCCTGGGGGTCGAGCTCTACGGGATCGTCGGCGCCCTCATGGCCCTTCCCCTGGCGGCGATCGCGCGCGAGACCGTCGTCTACCTCCAGGCTCATCTGGTCATGGAGTCGTGGGGAACGCCCACCGCCGAGGCGATCGCCGGCGGCGGGCGGCCTCCACCTCCACCTCCGGCCCCGCCTCTGCTTCCCGCCGAGGACCCGCCGGAGGTGGAGCCCGAGGTCGCGGCCCGTCAGTAGCCTGACGACGATGGCCACGACGCTCGCGACCGCCTCACTGAGCGCGCGGGAGCTCGGCAAGCGCTTCGGCGAGCGGTGGGCGCTGCGGCGGGTGTCCTTCGAGGCCGTTCGCGGGGAGTGCGTAGCGATCACGGGGCCCAACGGGGCGGGAAAGACCACCCTGCTCACGATCCTCGCCGGGATCCAGCCGCCGACCGAGGGCTCCGTCGGCCAGCCGGCGGGCGAGATCGGCTGGGTCCCCCAGCAGCCCGCCGTCTACTCCAAGCTCTCCGTGCGCGAGAACCTCGCGCTGTTCGCCCGCCTGGAGCGCGTACGCGACGTCCGGTCCTCGGTAGAGGCAATGCTCGAGCAGACCGGCCTGCGCGAGCGCGCGGAGGAGGAGGTCGGCCGGCTCTCGGGCGGAAGCAAGCAACGCCTGAACATCGCGATCGGCCTGCTCGCGGGCCCCGCCGCGCTCCTCCTCGACGAGCCCTCCTCCTCGCTGGACCCGCGCCAGCGCGAGCGCCTGTGGGAGTTCATCGGCGACCTCGCGCAGGGCGGGACCACGATCGTCTGGTCGACCCACAACGTGCAGGAGGCGGAACGCTACGCCGACCGCCTGCTGGTCCTCGCCGATGGAGAGCTCGTCTTCGCCGGGAGCCCGCGCGCGCTCGAGGAGGCGGTCGGGGCGAGCGACCGGGAGCTTGACTTCGAGGCCGCCTTCGTCGCCTTCCTGCACGAGCAGGGCCACTGAGTGGCTCCCCCGGCATCTGCCCTGCGCGCCCCGCCGCCCCTCGACCGGGTCGCCGCGGTCCCCTCCGCGCCCGGGCAACGCTTTGGGCAGGGCCCCTGAGTGCGCTGGCTCCTGCTCAAGGACCTTCAGATCCTGCGGCGCTCGCCGCTGCTCGTCGCCCTCCTGATCGTCTATCCGGTGGTCATCGCGCTGCTCATCGGGTTCGCCCTGTCGCGCGGGCCCGACAAGCCGCGGGTGGCCTTCCTCAACCTCGTGCCCTCCAACGAGACCACCTTCGATCTCGGCGGGCGCACCGTCGATGCCGCGCAGTACTCGGGGCGGCTGTTCGAGGCCATCGACCCCGTCCGCGTCAAGACCCGCACGGAGGCGATCGAGAAGGTCCGCTCGGGCGACGCGCTCGCGGCGGTGATCGTTCCCGAAGACGCCGCCGACAAGCTGCGCGCCGAGCTGCAGGGAGCGGGCGAGCGCCCGACCGTCGAGGTCTTCTACAACGCCTCAGACCCCGTGAAGGCGAGCTTCGTCGAGTCGACGATCAAGTCGCGCCTGGCCGACGCCAACCTCGCGCTCTCGGGGCAGTTCACCAAGGTGGCGGCGAGCTACATCGGCCTGCTGCTGCGCGGCGGGAGCCTCTCGCTTCTCGGTCGGCAGATCGACGTGCTGGGGCTCCAGCGCGCCAAGACGATCCTCGAGGCGGTCCAGGCTTCCCTGCCGCCGCGCGACCCGGGCCGCCAAGCCCTCCAGCCCGCGATCGACTTTGCCGGCCTGGCCATCGACAACCTCGACCTCTCCAACAACGTGCTGGCCTCGATCAACCAGCCCATTCGGATCCACCGCACGGTCCTCGGCGGAAAGCGCACGCCGCTCGAGTCCTTCGCGGTGGCGATCTCGGTGACCGTCTCGCTGATGTTCGTCACGGTCCTGCTGGCGTCGGGGATGCTCGCGCTCGAGCGCGAGGAGCACGTGTTCCCGCGGCTCGTGCGCGGGCTCGTGAGCCGGTTCGCCTTGCTCGCCGAGAAGATCGGGCTCGCCGCGGTGTGCGCGGGGGTCGTCGCCTTCGCGATGCTCGCGGGCCTGGGGCTCTTCGTCGACCTCGACTGGGGTCGCCTGCCGCTCTGGCTGCTCGCCGTCGCGGCGGGTGCGCTGGCCTTCGCGGCGCTGGGCGTCGCGATCGGCGGCCTGGCCCGCGAGGTGCGCGCCGCCTCGCTGCTGGCCATCATGCTCTCGCTGCCGATCGCCTTCCTCGCCCTCGTCCCCAGCGGCTCGGTGGCCGGCGGCCTCTACGACGTCATCCGCGTCGTCTCGGCCCTGTTCCCATTCAAGCCGGCCCTCCAGGCGATGAACGCCGCCCTCAACGACGCAGACCCGGCGCTGCCCGTGCCGCTCCTGCATCTCCTCGCTCTGACCCTCGGCTTTGGCGGTCTCGCCCGGCTGGCGCTGCGTCGCTTCGGCTGAGCCCGGCGGGCCTCAGTCCAGCGGGTGGCGCCAGCGCAGGCCCGAGGAGCGCGCGAAATCGCGGTCGGTGGTGACCCACTCGCAACCCGACTCGATGGCGAGTGCTGCCAAGTACGCATCGGGCACCAGGTTCCCCTTCGCCTCCACGTCGCGGCACAGACGTGTAAAGATCGCCCAGTGACGCTTGCCGGGGGCCAAGAGGCACCGCGTTGGGCGCGCTTCTCAGTGCGTCGGCGAAGCCGATCGCCTCGGGAAGGCTCGCGGGAGTGGGAAAGACCCGCGGGCTCGTGACGATGCGCAGGAACGCGCTCAGGACGAGGTCGGAGACACCGAACGCCTCGTCGGCGTCGACGACCGCCTGGGGCCAGCGTGAGAACTCGGAGTGCCGAGGCGCTTCGCGACGGAACGCGTAGACCGCGACGTATGCGGCCTGCCGGGCACCGATGGCGCTTGGACGCCGCTTGCGGGAAACGGCACAAAACCCTGCCATGCCGCGGCGCGGTCATACCGTTCGGTAACGTCGGCCGATGGGCTCGTTCGTTGCCGGCCTCGCCGCTGCCCTGGGGTCGGCCTTTTGCTACAGCGTCGGTGTCACCCTGCAGGCGCGCGAGGCGCGCGAGGCGCCCGAGTCGGAGTCACTGCGCTTGGCGCTGCTTCGCCGGCTCGTGAAGAGGCGCCGCTGGATCGTGGGCACGCTGGCCGTCGTCAGCGGCTGGGCCCTGCAGGCGCTCGCGCTCGCGCTCGCGCCGCTCACCGTCGTCCAGCCGGCGCTCGCGCTCGGCCTGGTGGTGCTGCTGGTCGTGGGGGCCAGGCTGGGCGACGAGGACGTAGGCACGCGCGAAGCGTTCTCCGTGGCCGCGATCGTGGCCGGGGTCGCCGGGCTCGCGCTCGCGGCGCCCAAGGGGGTGGATCAAGTCCACGCCGACCCCCTGGTGGTTGCCGCAACCATGACTGCCTTCGGTGCCCTCGTGCTCGCTCCCTACGCGCTCAGGGGCCCCGGGCGCAAGCTCCCGTCTCTCGTGATCTTCAGCGCCGGGCTGGCCTACGCCTGGTCGGCGCTCTCGACGAAGTTCATGGGCGACGCCGTTTCCGGCGGTGCTTGGCTGATCACGCTGATGTGGCTGGCGGCCACGGCGACAGCGGCCCTCCTCGGGCTGGTCAGCGAGATGACTGCGCTGCAGGCACGCTCGGCGATCAGGGTCTTCCCCGGAATTCTCGTGATCCAGATAGTGGTGGCGGTGTTTCTGGGCCCGCTGCTCGGCGGCGAACGCTGGAGCTCGCAGCCCCTCATACTGGTCGCCCTCGCCGCGTCGCTCGCGGTGGTGGTGGCGGGCACCGCTCTGCTCGCGAGCGCGCGCGTGGTGGGCACCGCGGTCGACACGGACAGCGACCCACAGAATGGGGCTACTCGGGTGAAACCCGAGTCTCCTCCACCTCGACCCGCCGGGGACCCCGCCCCAGCCGCCCGAGCTCTGACAACGTCGGAAACGGCAGGGCGGTCACCATCAGGAGCGTCATCACCAGCGTCACCACCAGCGCCAGGCCTGCCGGCGGATCCAGGGTAGCGAGGCCCACCACGATCAGGCCCGCGGGAGGTATCGGGAGGCCCACGAAGAACCGGCGCGAGGTGCCGGCGAGCGAAAAGCGTGCGAGCCTCCAGGCGCCGCACAGCACGAAGCCCAGGCAGGCACCGATGCCCGCCACTGGGAGTGCCTCGAGCACGCTGAGGTAGACGGTGATCGCCGGCGCGGCGCCGAAGGAGACCAGGTCGGCGAGCGAGTCGAGGTGGGCGCCGAACTCGGGCTCCGCACGGGAGCGGCGGGCGACGAGGCCATCGACTGAGTCGAGCACCGCCGCGACTCCGACGCAGCCGGCCGCCCAGGCGAAGTCTCCCTGCGCCGCGAGAATCAGGGCGAGGAACCCCGCCACGAGGCTCCCGCTCGTTATCAGGTTGCCGGGGGATAGGTACCTCTTCACTCGGGCGCCGCGTCTCTTCGGTAGCGCGCCAGCGGCGTGACGCCGGCGAGCACTCGCTCCACGCTGACGAGCAGCTCGCGCGTGTAAACGCCGGTGCCAGCGCCCAGCTCCACGACGAGGCGCGCGCTGCTCAGGTCGGCGAGGTCGAGCGTTTCCCGCACCGTCCGCCGCGAGGTGGGAAAGACGGCCCCGACGTGTCGAGGATGCGCGAAGAATGAGCGAAGGAACGCCCGACTCTCCGAGATCTGTCCGCCCATCGCTCAGGGGAATGTACTCGTCTGGCGGTTATCGTGACTACGCGTTCAGCGGTCTCACGACGAACCTCGCCTCCGACAAGCTCGCCCGCCAGCAGTGGGGATTGACTCCGAGTGCCTCGCGCGCGGCGCCACTTCCCTCGATCGAGTGGGGCGCGCGTCCGCAAGGCCAGCGCCCTCCGCTACAGCCTGCGCATGTGGGTGGTCGCGGAGCGGATGCCCCAGGTTCGCAGCCGGCTGGCTACAGATGTACGATAGGCGCCGCTCGTGCATGGCGGGATTCCACTTGCCGTCGCAATCATAGCTGAAGTCATAGCGACTCTTGCGCTACGAGAGAGCCGTGGTTTTACCCAGCTCTTACCTTCCGTCGTGGTCGTCTTAGGTTACCCGACCGCCTTCTACATGCTCTCACTCGCCCTGAGGAAGATGGAGCTAGGCATAGCGTACGCGGTCTGGTCAGGTGTAGGTACGGCCGCGATATTCCTGGTTGGAGTCATTCTTTTCGGGGAGTCCCTGTCGCCGCTGAAGATGGTCTCACTCTTTTTGATCGTCGCGGGAATCCTCGGGCTCAACGTTGTCGGTGCACGTCCCGAATAGGCGGTGGGGGATAGCGGTGGCTAGCGGAGGCGACACCTTGGATAACGAGTGGGAGATTGTCTTCCACGCGCCATTCGTGGACTCTCACTCGCCGTCATCGCGCTAGAGCGAGCTGGCCCGCGAACCCTCCTTCGAGGCCGCGGCCGTGGTTTCTCAACTGATTATCAGCGTGACCTGTGAGCTTCCCTCGCCGCCGCCGCCGCCGCCGCCGCCGCCGCCGCCGCCGCCGCCGCCGCCGCCGCCGCCGCCGCCGCCCGCTCCGCCGAGCGCGCCTCCATGCCTGCATCCTGCGAGCGGGGGAATCGGAGATCGGAGATCAGCGGCCTGAGGGTGTGAACGTCGCACCCTTCTCGCTAGTCCCGCCCTGCACGTGGAGAGGCTCACGCTGCCCAACGACGCGACTGGCCTCTAGTCTCGACAAAGCGTCGAAACCCGGGTCTCCTGACGTTTTCGTGGTTTCAGTGTGGAAGTGAGGGGCAGAGGTTGGCGGGGGATAGGTGCCCCGTCACTCGGGCGCCGCGTCTCTTCGGTAGCGCGCCAGCGGCGTGACGCCGGCGAGCACTCGCTCGCCCACGCCGACGAGCACCTCCGCGTCATCCGCCGGAATGAGCAACTCGGTGCGCGAGCCGAAGTGGATCAGACCGATTCGCTGCCCGGCGGCGACAGCGCTACCGGCGCCGACCCATGAGGTGATCCGGCGCGCCACCATCCCGGCGATCTGCACAACGACGACCCGTCCTCTCTCGCCATCGATCGCGAGCCGCTTCCTCCGGTTCGACACCGAGCGCCCGAGGAACGCGGGCGCGAAGCCGCCGGGAAGCTCCTCGTCGAGCACCACGTCCCCCGCCACGGGACTTCGGGTCACATGCACGTTGTGGACGGAGAGAAACGTGCTGACGCGCAGCGACTCGGCCCCCCCGAGCCACGGCTCCGAGGTGTGGTCGACGCCGACCACGACTCCGTCGGCCGTCGCATAGAGCAGCTCCGGGCGAGCGGGGGAGGGCCGCTCGGGATCGCGGAAGAAGACTAGGCTCGCGACCGCTGTGCCTCCGACGAAGCGGCCGAAGCGGCGGCGGCCTGCCAGCAGGAGCGCGAGCTCCGCGGCCAGCGCCAGCAGCAAGTAGCGCCGCGCCTCGCGCAACGCGCGCCAGCTCACGGCGCGTCAGCTCGGGCGTGCGCTCTCATGCAGCGGAACACGAACGCCGGCGGGACGTTGATCGGCGAGATGCGCCGCTCGACCAAGTCAAAGACGCGCTCGAGCTCAGCGCGCATGAGCGGCGAGTACTGCAGGACCAGCATGACCCCGCTCGGCGAGAGGGCCCGCAGCGACGCGTCGAGCACGCGGCGGCGGACCGCCGGCGGCAGCGAGGTGAACGGCAGGGCGGAGACGATCACGTCGATCGCTCCCGCGGCTGCGTGCGACTCGATCCGCCCCGCTGACCCGGCCACGACCTCGAGGCGCGGGTCCTCCAGGTCCCCGGCGAGGCGCGCCGCCAACTTTGGATCGAGCTCGAAAGCGACGAGCCGGGCGTCGCGAGGAAGGCGCGCGAGCAGCTCGCGCGTGTAAACGCCGGTGCCAGCGCCCAGCTCCACGACGAGGCGCGCGCTGCTCAGGTCGGCGAGGTCGAGCGTTTCCCGCACCGTCCGCCGCGAGGTGGGAAAGACGGCCCCGACGTGTCGAGGATGCGCGAAGAATGAGCGAAGGAACGCCCGACTCTCCGAGATCTGTCCGCCCATCGCTCAGGGGAATGTACTCGTCTGGCGGTTATCGTGACAATGCAAATGCCCTCCGTCGCAATCGGCGCGATCGCCGCTGTGGTCGCCTCGGCCCTGTTCAGTGCCGGGCTCGTCCTGCAGGCGGTCGAGAGCCGCCAGGTGGACCCGCGGCACTCGCTGCACCTGTCGCTGATCGGGAGTCTCATGTGCCGGCCGCGATTCCTCCTGGGCACTGCGCTGACGCTGGTCGGCTTTGGGTTCCACGTGACGGCGCTTCTGCTCGCGCCCCTGACCGTCGTGCAGCCCGCCCTCTCCGCGGGCCTGCTGGTCCTGCTCGTGATCGCGGCCCGGACCCCCGACCAGGAGGTCGGCGCGCTGGAGGTGGGCGCCGTGATCGCGATCGCGGCCGGGGTGGTTGGTGTCACGCTGACCGCCCCCGAGCGCGTGCCCCTGGAGGGGGAGCGGGCAGCTCTGGTGGCGGCGCTCGCCGTGCTTGCCGGCTGCACGCTCGTACCGTACGCGCTGGCCCGGCTGGGCGCCGCGCGCGCGCGGTCCGTGGGGGCGTTGACGACATTCGGAGCCGGAGCTGCCTACGCGTTCAGCGGTCTCACGACGAACCTCGCCTCCGACAAGCTCGCGGAGGGCAACTGGCTCGGCGCACTCGCCTGGCTGGTAGTGACCGGGGTCGTCAGCGGCCTCGGCTTCCTGAGCCAGCTCACCGCGCTTCAGTGCCGCACCGCGGCGCAGGTCGGCCCGGTCATCTACGTGATGCCGGTGCTGATCCCGGTGCTCATCGCGCCGCTCGTCGGCGGCTCGGGCTGGGGGTCGACACCGCTGGGCGGGAGCGCGCTGGCCAGCTTCCTGCTCGTCGTCTCTGCGGGCACGGCGGTGCTCGCCGCCTCCTCGGCGATCCACCCGAAGGTGAGGCCCCGAGCGGACTGCGGGCTCCGCTCGGCGCAGCCCTGACGCTCGAGCCGGTCGAGCCCGGAGGCGATCACCGGTCGGGCTCGTGAGAGCCGGCGGCCCGGCCGCGACCGGGCCGTGCTCGCGTAGGGTCCGGGCGAGAACGACGCGCCGGTCTGTGGTTGTGCTTGCCCGGTGACTTCACGCCGCACATCCCCAGCCGCGGCGAAGAAGCCCGCGTCGTGCGCGCCGACCTCGGCGAGCATGCACGCCGCTGGGTTGTCGAGCGCGTCCACTGCCGGAACCCATGCGCTGCCGGTTCGATGTGTAGACAGAAACCACAGCCGAATGACAGTGCTGATCGGCCGCCCGTTGCGACCGGCCTTCGTGCCCTGGGCTAGGGCTGCGCAGTCGGGGCGAGCGAAGGGACTCCATGTGCCCGGGCCCCGGCGGCGAGTCGCTCGTCGTAGGTCAGCAGCGTCGTGACCAGACCGGCGTTGGTCAGGTGTATCGCTGTCGCCAGATGGAGCGCGTCGAGTGTCGCCACGGTGGCGGGCATGACGGTCTCCGCGTGCACCAGGATCGCCTCGTCGAGTGGAACCAGCGCCACGCTGCCGAGCAGCGCGTCGGCGACAGCGGGCATGGCTTCGCGCAGCGCGACCCGTCGCAGCTCGATGGCGAGCAGCCGGCTCGAGAAGTGCTGCTCGAAGCTCGCGAGGACTGCGGTGATCGCGGGCGTGTCGGGCTCGCCGAGCATGACGCGCGCCAGAGCGCTCGTGTCGATGTAGAGGCCGGCCACGCTAGGCGCGGTAAATGCGTCCCTCGGCGAGGATGGCGTCAGCCCTACCGGCGGGGGCGCTCCTAGGGGGCAGGCGTGCGATGGCGTCTTCCAGTCGCGCTGACGGGATGGTCGCGCCGAAGCGAGCCGCCGCGTCGGCGTATACATCCCAGGGGTCAGCGGCCGGCGAGAGGCGTGCCACCAGGCGGCCACGCTCCGTCACGTCCAGCGCCTCGCCGGCCTTGACCCGC
>JAABUS010004315.1_pt1 | contig 20760 bp, 19 predicted proteins | sample 5560161 | NCBI WGS metagenome assembly JAABUS01 (sample SAMN10711885, study PRJNA513376) | rock metagenome | isolation source: Antarctica rocks | place: Antarctica: Victoria Land, Trio Nunatak nord | collected 2016-01-04
CCGCGCGCTTCCTGCGCTCGCGACCAGTCAGCCTCCGGCGTGCCGCCACCTGCGCCCACGCCGCGCGGGCCCCGCGGCGGTCGCCCTCGCGCGCTAGGCCGTCGGCGAGCGCGGCGAGGTCGCCCGCCTCGGCGGCGGCGTGCCGATCGGGGCCGACCAGGTCCGCGTGGGCAGCGTGGAGCGTGAGCTGGGCGCGGGCGAGGCGCGCGACGTCCGCGGTGAGGCCGTCCGGGTGCCGGCGGTAGCGGACGGTCGCCTCGGGAACACAGAGCGCGTCCTGGCCCGCCCGGACCAGCCGCAGCCACAGTTCCCAATCCTCCGCCACGCGCACCGGACCCGGGAAGCCGCCGGCCGCCCGGAGCGCCGAGCGCCGCAGCACGACGCTCGAGGTGGGTATCGGGTTGGCTGCGTAGAGCTCTGACGCGAACGTCGCCGCCGCGTGGCGTCCGCCGGCCGGGCGCTCCCACTGCTCGCCCGTGGCCCGGCCGTCGGGCCCCACCACGAGCGCCCGCCCGAACGCCCAGCCCGCCGTCGGCTCGACCGTAAGCGCACCGACGAGCGCGGCGAGCGACCCGGGCGTCCAGGCGTCGTCTGCGTCGCAGAGCGCCACGAGCTCGAGCTCCGAAGGCAGCACCGCGAGCCCGGCGGCACGCGCCTGCGCCGGCCCACCCGCGACCTCACGGCGCACGAGCCGCACTCCGGCTGCCGCATGATCGGGATGCAGCGCCAGCGGCAGCGACGACCCGTCGTCGACGACGACGACCGCCGACGGCCGCTCTCCCACCACGGCGTCGAGAGCCTCCGCCAGGTAGGGCGCGAACCCGCAGACAGGGACGATCACTCCGGCGGACACGGCGCCGGACCCTAGACCGATGGGGGCGTCTCCTCGCCCTTCTTCGTTGGGACGGCCTCCCCCGGCGGACTGTCCGACCGGAGGATGCTGTTCGTCCGGGACCGAGCGATAGTCCTTCCGACATGTCCGACCCAAGGCGGATACGCGTCGTCTACGCGGATGACGACGCGACCTACCGCACCCGTCTGCTGCGCTCGCTCGTCGCCGAACCGGGCATCGAGGTGGTCGCGGTCGCCGTCGACGGCCAGGCCGCTCTCCACGCGATCGAGCGCCACCAGCCCGATGTCGCGCTGGTCGACCTCCGCACGCCGGTCGTCTCCGGACTGGACATCGCCGAGCACGTCGCCGCGCGCAAGCCGCCGCTGCCCACCCGGGTGCTGCTGCTCGCCGCGCTCCCCTTGGAGTCGACGCGCCGCGTGCTGCAGGCCGTCGGCCTGCGTGGCGTCGTGGATCGCGCGAGCACGCGCGGCGAGATCTGCGCGGCCCTGGCCGCGGCCGCCGCCTGACCGCGCGAGCAGTAGCGTCCCGCCTGCGGGCGGTTAGCTCAGCTGGTCAGAGCGCCTCGTTTACACCGAGGAAGTCGGGGGTTCGAGCCCCTCACCGCCCATCCGGGCTGCTTGCGAAGATCCCCGCGTGGACCTCGGACGTCAGGGGAAGGTCGCGCTCGTGAGCGCGGGCGTCTGCGGGGCTCGGCCGCGCGATCGGTGCGGAGCTCAGAACGCGCGGCGATCCCTCCCGATCGAGCGGCTGGGCGAGCCGAGCGAGCTCGCGGCGGCGGCAGTGTTCCTCTGCTCCACGCGCGCGGCGTACATCACCGGCGAGACGCTCGCCGTGGACGGCGGCAAGACCCGCTCGGTGTTCTGAGAAATGCTTCACCCGGCCCGCTTTCGGTAGGGAGGAAGCGGCGGACCGGGCGAAGCGGGGCGGGAGGGCGGCCGGCGAGTCAACGCCGGCCTATGGGGTACGTCGCGGGGTCTAGAGCGACGTGCATGCAGTGTGCGGCCCCAACCTCAACGATCCGTAAGCAGGCGCTTGGGGCGCCGTAAGGATCGTGCGGGACTTCGGTCGGGAGTTGATGCGGCCTACAATCGGCGGCGCGCCCCGTTCGTCTATCGGTTAGGACACCGGCCTTTCACGCCGGCAAGGCGGGTTCAACTCCCGCACGGGGTATACAGCGCTCCCGACTTCCGCGTTCTTGGTTTCTCCGCGCGGAGCCGTCCGATACGGCTGGGAACGTGTGTTTGCACCATGGCGAAGCGGGAGGAGCGAGAGGCGGCCCGGTTACTGCGATCTACCGGCCTCAGCCTAGGCGAGATCGCGGCCCAACTGGGTGTCGCCAAGTCGTCGGTGAGCGTGTGGGTGCGTGACGTTCCGCTGTCCCCGGAAGCCCGAGCACGGGGCGTCGGCGGGTACAAGGCCCTGTTCCGGCCGGCGGACGCAATGCCGACGCGGCGGCTCTTTGTGTGGCACTGCGGCCGGGTGCAGCGGTGCAGCAGGTGCGGCTTGACGCTGCCGCTCGAGGCGTTCAACCGCCGAGGAGACGGTCGCCAGTTCTACTGCCGGGAGTGCTTCCGAAGATACTTCGCGGCGCGGGGCGATAAGCATCGCCAACAGTCGGGCGACGCGCTCCATCAGCGCAGGCGCAGGGCGCGTGAGCACGTGTACGACGTCCTTCGCGACCGGCCGTGCGCGGACTGCGACGAGCAGGATCCGGTCGTACTCGAGTTTGATCATGTCCGAGGCAAGGAGGACGGCCTCTCGATCCTCGTCGCGTCCGGGAAGCCGCTTCATCGGATCGATCGCGAGATCGCCCGTTGCGACGTTGTCTGCGTGAACTGCCATCGCCGCCGGACCGCGGTGCGCGCCAACTGGCTGCGCATCTCCGACTGGCGCCGCATCCTCGAGCCACGATCAGACGCCGTTGCCCGCAACGTCAAGTACGCCTACTCCACACTCGAGCGCAACGGCTGCACCGACTGCGGCGTCTGCGACCTCGTCGCGCTGGAATTTGACCACGAGGACGGGAAGCGCTGGAACGTGATGGCAGCGGCGTGGAACGGTGTTTCGTTGACGTTGCTCCATCGTGAGATCGCGACATGCGCGGTCAGGTGCGGCAACTGCCACCGACGGCGCACCGCCGCATTCGAACGATCGTTCCGCTGGCGGACCGGTTTGGTCCCGATGGCGCAGACACACCCTAGACTGGGCGGGCCGCCGTAGCTCAGTTGGCAGAGCAGTCGGCTTTTAACCGAAAGTGCCCCGGTTCGAGCCCGGGCGGCGGCACCTCACCGACGAGCACCCGTCAACTCGTCGAGCAGCAGCGTGCAGCAGCGCTCGAGCTGCTCGATCGTCGCGTCGGCGACCTTCGCCACGCCGATCTCGCGGTTGAGCCAGGCGTTGATGTCGCGCTGGGAGCGGCCGTCGCGGCGGCGCAGCTCGGAGACGAGCGTGTGGCGCTTGTCGCGCAGCAGCGCGCGGCGCTCGAAGGCGGTCAGGCCGGTGCGCTCGGGCTCCCGTGTGGCGAACGGTGCGTCGACGGGGCTCGGGAACGAGCGCGGGGAGATGACCCTCGGCGCGGCGGGACCGCCCGGGGCGCCGGGCGGCGGGCCGAAGAGGGCCATCTGCGGCGCGACGTCCGCGACGAGCGGGACGAACTCGAGCGCCTTGACCGGCTCGTCGGGCGCCTTCCGCTCGCGGGGCTCCTCGTCCCATTCGCCCTCCTCCTCCGCGGTGCGGAGCCTGAGCGCGTGCCGCAGCTCGGACTCGACGTTGGCGGCGTGCTCGCGGAGGATAGGGTCGGCGGGCAGGTAGAGCCAGGAGGGCTCCCGCGGACGGTCCGGGATCGTGCGGACGAAGCGCCCGACGATCTGGCGGAAGATGAGCGGCGTCTTGGCCGCGGTCGCGTAGACGCCCACCCGCAGCCGCGGGATGTCGACGCCCTCGGAGACCATGTTGACCGCGACCAACCACTCGTCACGGCTCGCCGTGAACGCCTGAAGCGTCTTCGCCGCTGCCGCCTCGGTGTGGAGCACGACTATCGGCGCCTTGCCGGTGACCTCGTGCAGGAGCCCGGCGATCCGGCGCGCGTGAGCACCGTCGGCGGCGATGACCAGTCCCCCCGCGTTCCTGTGGCCCTCCGCGCGGACGCCGAGGAGCTTCGCGTGCGCCTCGCGCAGGATCCGCGCCAGCCCGTCGGGCAGCTCGGTGGAGATCGCGGTGCGGTACCGACGGCTCGCCTCGCGGCCGGTGAGGACCGTGTCGAAGCCGGCCTCGATGACGTCGTCGCCCGAGCGCCAGGAGAGCGTGCCGTCGTAGGTGACGAAAGCGACGGGGCGGCAGACGCCGTCGGAGACCGCGTCGGCGTAGGAGTAGGAGACGTTCGGGACGCAGATGCCGTCGCGGTCGTAGACGACGCCCGGGATCGGCGTGGCGTCGGAGCGGAAGGGCGTTCCCGACAGCAGCAGCCAGCGGCCGGCGGCTCTAAACGCCTGCGTGAAGCCGTCGCCCCAGGCGAGCTCCTCGCCGAGGTGGTGCGCCTCGTCGGCGATCACCAGAGTGCCCGGCACACATGCGTTCTGCCAGCTCGCCGGGTTGGACGCGATCCGCGCGTAGGTGACCGCGACGCCGTCGAAGTCCCTCGGCGGACGTGGACTCTCGGCGTCGGGCATGAGATGCAGCCCGAGGCGCCCGGCGGCCAGCGCCCACTGGCGCGTCAGCGGCGTGGTCGGGCAGACGAGCACGACGCGGGAGACCCTCCCCTCGCGCAGCAGCCGCTTGGCGACTTCGATCGACGGCCGCGTCTTGCCCGCACCGGGCGCCGCCGAGACGAGGAACGAGCCGCCGTGCCACTGCTCCATCACGCTCAGGGCGGCAACCTGCCAGGGCCGCAGGACGGCGTTCGCGGTGCGGGACGGTGGGGACACGGAACGAGGCATGGTGCGCAAGGCGCCGGACGGCACGAAGGGGCCTGCAAGCGCGGAGGTTCACGGCGCTGCGAGTGCGCCGCGTCAACGCCCTGACGACCGCGGCAGGTACGCCTCGGCCTCGATCTCCACGAGCATCTGGGGATGAAGCAGCGCGGCGACGCCGACCATCGTCGTGACGGGGCGTGCGTCACCGAAGCGCTCGGCGTGGGCCCGGCCGACGAGTTCCCACTGCGTGACGTCCACGAGGTAGATCCGCGTGCGCACGATGTCGGCGAGCGTCGCGCCGGCCAGGGCGAGCGCCCGCTCGCAGGCGTCGAGCGCCTCGCGCGCCTGCGTGAGTGCGTCACCCGGTCCGAGCACCACGCCGTCCTCGCTCGTGGCCGTGCAGCCCGCCACGAGCACGAGATCTCCCGCGCGAACGGTTCGCGAGTAGCCCACGATCGCCTCGTAGGCCCCGCCGGATCCGAAGCGCTCGATCACCCGACTAGTGGCGGAAGTGCCGGCGCCGCGTGATGACCATCGAGATCCCCGCGTCGTCGGCGGCCGCGATCACCTCGTCGTCGCGAACCGACCCGCCGGGCTGCACGACGGACGTCACGCCGGCCCGGATCGCGAGCTCCGGCCCGTCGGCGAACGGGAAGAACGCGTCGGAGGCCAGCGCGGTCCCGGCGAGCGAGTCGACCTGCGCCTTATCGATCGAGAGCCGCACCGAGTCCACGCGGCTCATCTGCCCCGCGCCGATCCCGACGGTCGCGAGATCCTTGACGAGCACGATCGCGTTGGACTTGACGTGCTTGGCCACGCGCCAGGCGAAGAGCAGGTCACCCCATTCGCCCTCCGTGGGATGGCGCTTGGTGACGACCTCCATAGCCTGGCGGTCGTCGCGCACCGCGTCGGCGTCCTGGACGAGCAGCCCGCCCCTGACCTGACGCACCACCGGTTCGTCCAGCGTCGAGTAGCGGCGCTCGTCGTCCTGCAGGATACGGAGGTTCTGCTTCTGGCTGAGCACGGCGAGCGCCGCCTCGGTGTAGCCGGGGGCGAAGAGTACCTCGACGAACTGCCGATGCAGCTCGCGGGCGAGCTCCTCGTCGACCCCCCGGTTGAGCGCGATCACACCGCCGAACGCGCTCGTCGGGTCGCTCGCAAACGCGCCCTGGTAGGCCTCGAGCAGGCTGGCCCCGAGCGCGACGCCACAGGGGTTGTTGTGCTTGACGATCGCGCAGGCCGGAACCTCGAAGTCCATCACCAGGGCGCGGGCGCTCTCGAGGTCGAGCAGGTTGTTGAACGAGAGCTGCTTGCCGTGGTGCTGGCGCACCATCGACATGAGATGAGCGCGGGCCCCGACCTGCTGGTAGAAGGCCGCACGCTGGTGGGGATTCTCCCCGTAGGACAGGTCGGTGACCTTCTCGTACGCGCGGATGTACAGCGGCGGGAAGTCCTCGCTCTTCTCCTGAAACCAGCGCGAGATCGCCGTGTCGTAGCGCGCGGTGAGGGCGAAGGCATCGGCGGCGAGCGCCTCGCGCGTCGGCATGGCGATCGTTCCACCGGTGTCGCGCAGCTCCTCGAGGATCGCATCGTAGGACTCGGGCCGGGCGACCACGGCGACGAACGCGTGGTTCTTCGCGGCGGCGCGCATCAGCGTCGGACCGCCGATGTCGATGTTCTCGATGACCTCGGACTCGGAGACGCCGCGCCGGGCGGCGGTGCGCTCGAACGGGTAGAGGTTCACGCACACGAGATCGATCCACTCGACGCCGTGGGCGAAGGCGGCGTCGAGGTGCTCGGGGTCGTCCCGCACCCCGAGCAGGCTCGCGTAGATCTTCGGATGCAGCGTCTTGACGCGCCCGTCCATCATCTCGGGGAAGCCCGTGAAGTCCTCGATCGAGCGGACGGGGAGCCCGGCCTCACCCAGCGCGCGCGCGGTGCCGCCCGTGGAGATGAGCTCGACGCCGAGGTCGGCGAGGCCGCGCGCGAAATCGACGATGCCGCGCTTGTCGGAGACCGACAGCAGCGCGCGGGCCACCCGCGTCTCTCCGGGGGGAGTCGGAGCGGGACGGGACGACGCGGGGTCCGGCACAGTCTCAGAGCTTATTCGGACGCGCCTCAGGGAAGGCTCGAGACATGGCTGACCCGAAGACCGAAGACCAGTCCGACGAGATGGAGCACGACCTCCACCAGTTGGAGGACCACATCGCGGATGCGGAGAAGAAGCTCGAGGCCCGCAAGGAGGAGGCGGACATCGTCGACGACGTCGCCGGGGACTGGGAGGACGAGCAGGATCGCGGGGGCGGAGACGATCCCGAGGGCGCGAAGGCCAGCTCCTCGGAGACGGAGGACGTCCACTCCGAGAGCGAGATGGCCGCAGATGCGTCGGACGACACGTCACGCGGCGGGTCTGACGAGGAGCGCTCGAGCCCCTCATAGGCTGCCGGATGGCGCCGGACCGACCGTGTCGTGTCGGCATTGCACACCCCACCCCCACCGGAGGACCTCATGTCCCTGTTGCACCGCATCACCCTGGGCGTCGCTGTCTCCGCCCTCGCCGTCGGCGTCGCAACCGCATCCGCCGCAACGACCACGAAGCTCAAAGCCACGCTCAAGGGCTCGAGCGTCCCGACGAAGGGCGACCCGGACGGGCGGGGCACGGCGACGATCACCATCAAGGGCTCTGAGCTCTGCTACTCGCTGAGCCTGTCGAACGTCGAGGCGACTGACGGCGGCCATATCCACAAAGGCAAGTCCGGGGTCGTCGGGGCGATCATCGTCCCGCTCTACAACGGCAAGGAGAAGCGCAAGGGCTGCGAGACCGTCGGCCGGATCATGGCCGCGCAGATCGTCGATCACCCGAGCGGCTTCTACGTCAACCTCCACAACAAGAAGTTCCCGAAAGGCGCGGTCCGCGGGCAGCTCCGCAAGGGCTAATCCAGAAACCATCGCCGCGGGTGGGTGGGGTCCGGCCGGGCCCCGCCGGCCGCGAAGGCGCGCACCGCGGCGCACAGCAGGCGATGCTCGATCGGCCGCAGGCCGTCGTGGACCTCCTCCGGCGTCCGGGCGTCCGGCAGCGCCACGGCCTCCTGCAGCAGGATCGGCCCCGTGTCGATCCCCTCGTCGACGAGGTGCACCGTCACGCCGAAGAGCCCCGCTCCATAGTCGAGTGCCTGCTCGATCGCGCGCACACCCGGGAACGCGGGCAGCAGCGACGGGTGGACGTTGACCAAGCGCCCCGCCCAGCGCTGCACGAAGGCCGCGTCGAGCAGGGCCATGTAGCCCGCGAGGACCACAAGCTCCACTCCGCTCTCCTCCAACCACGCGGTGATCGCCGCGTCCCGGGTGGAGCGGTCGGCAAAGCGTTTCCGCGCGAACGTCTCCGTCGCGATCTCTGCGGCGTGCGCCCGCACCAACGCGTGCGCCGCGGCGTTGTCCGACGCGACCGCGACGAGCTCGACCTCGCCGCCAGGCACATGCAGCTCGTCGATGAGCGCTTGGAGGTTCGTCCCCTCCCCTGAGGCGAGTACGCCGACCCTCACGCGGCCCGCCGCTCCTCCGCCTTGCCCGCCACGCGCAGCTTCGGGTACATGCCGCCCGTCGAGACGAGGCGCCCGGAGGCGACGAGCGCGTCGACCGCCGCCAGCACCTGCTCGGCGGTGAGCTGCGCGAACGTCGCGTAGCCGCGGAGTCCGTCGTAGTGGTGGCGCAGCACCTCCTTCGACCGGCTTCCACGCAGGACCTCGACGGCACGGATGCGTCCCAGCTCCGGTTCGGCCTCGTCCACAAGGGCGATGATCGCTCCTTGGAGGTCGATCGCCGCCGCGGGGTGCGTCGGCCGGGGCGATCCCGCTTCGACCAGCCCCTGCGGGACCAGCGCGGCGTCGCAGACGTCGCAGCAGCCGACCGTCGGCGCGGGCGGTGCATCGTCTCCGAAGTGCGCGAGCACCATCGCGCGCCGGCAGCGCTCGGCTTCCACGAAGCCCCAGATCGCGCGGTACTGGCGCCAGCGCGCGCGCTGCGCGTCACCGGCGATCGTGCGGCACAGCGCCCGCGCCCGTCCGTCGTACGCGGTGAGCAACCGGCCGCGGACACGGTCGACGGAGGATGGCGCAGGCTGGACGACCCCCGCGCGGGCGAGCGCGCCCACCACCGCCTTGACCCGGTCGGCCGTGCCCATCCCGGCAGCGCCGCTCGGAGTGGTGCCACCGAGCTCCTCGACCCCCACGTCGAAGATCCGCGCCGCGCCCTCGTCCGGCCCGGGCGGCCCACCCGCCGCTGCCTGCAACCGCAGCGCGATGTGCTCGACGTCCTGCTCGGTGACCTCCGCACGCTGGATGAAGAAGACGTGCAGGCCCTTGTCCTTGCTCGCGGCAAGCAACAGCGCGCGCGACGGAGCGCCGTCACGTCCCGCGCGCCCGGCCTCCTGGTAGTACGCCTCGATCGAGGGGGGCACCGTCGCGTGGACGACCGTCCGCACGTCCGCCTTGTCGACGCCCATGCCGAACGCGTTCGTGGCGACGACGACGTCGGCCTCGCCCTCCATGAAGCGCCGCTGCGCCTCGGCGCGCTCGGCGCGGCGCAGCCCCGCGTGGTAGGCGGCGACCGGCCGGTTAAGCGCCGCTGCGAGCTTGCCCGCGAGGTCGTCGACGTCACGCCGCGTGCCCGCGTAGACGATCGCCGGCGTCGCGCCGGGCTCGGTGAGCGCCGCGACGAGCTGGCGCTCCTTCGTCCGCTGCGTGCTCGGGACCACGACCCAGGAGAGGTTCGGCCGGTCGAAGCCCGTCGAGACGCGAACGGGTCGGCGCAGCCCCAGGCGCGTGACGATGTCCGCCGCGACCGACGGCGTGGCGGTCGCCGTCGAGGCGATGATCGCGTCGGCGCCGAGCCAGCGGGCAGCGTCGGCCAGGCGGAAGTAGTCCGGGCGGAAGTCGTGCCCCCACTGCGACACGCAGTGCGCCTCGTCGACGACGAACAGGCCGACCCCCGCGCCCTTCAGCGCCCGCGCGAAGCCCGGCGAGGAGAATCGCTCGGGAGCGACGTAGAGCACCCGCACCTCCCCACGCACGGCGGCGGTGATCGCCGCCTCGTTGGCGCCGGGCTCCTGCTGGGCGTTGACGAGCGCCACGCGCCCGGGCGCGCGCCGGGCGAGCGCCTGCACCTGGTCGGCCATGAGCGAGACGAGCGGCGAGACTACGAGCGTGAGGTCGTCGCGCATGAGCGCCGGGAGCTGGTAGCAGAGCGACTTCCCCGCTCCCGTCGGCATCACGACGAGCACGTCACGACCGTCGAGCGCGGCTCGGACCGCCTCCTCCTGGCCGGTCCGGAAGGCGGCGAAGCCGAAGTGCTCGCGAAGGGCGGCGTGGTGATCGAGAACGGGCAAGGCGGCCGACCATAGCGGCGCGATCAGCGCTCGCCACCGCCCCGTTGGGTTCCAGCGCAACTCGTGCGCGGAGTGTCCGCAGTTCGCCGCAGCGAAGCGACGAATCGGGCGCTACGCGAGCGTCGGCGTGCCCGTCGGGATCACCGGCAGCGAGCGCTCGAGCGCGAACTTGTCGTTCGCGTCGTCGGTTCCCGCGAGCGGGTAGTTGCCCGTGAAGCACGCGTCGCAGTGCCGGTCCTCCGAGCCGCGGACTGCGTCGTAGACACCCTCCATCGACAGGTAGGCGAGCGAGTCGCAGCCGAGATGCTCCGCGATCTCCTCGACGGTGCGCCCGTGGGCGACCATCTCCTCGCGGGTGCTCATGTCGACGCCGTAGTGGCACGGGTTCTTGATCGGCGGCGCGGAGATCCGCATGTGGACCTCCGCCGCTCCGGCATCGCGCAGCATCTGCACGATCTGGCGCGTCGTGTTGCCGCGCACGATCGAGTCGTCGACGACGACGAGCCTGCGGCCGCCGACGATCTCCGGCAGCGGGTTGAACTTCAGCCGCAGGCCGAGCCTGCGCAGCTCCTGCCCAGGCTGGATGAACGTACGCCCGACATAGCGATTCTTGATCAGCCCGTCGTCCTGCGGCAGACCCGAGACGCGGGCGAAGCCCCGGGCGGCCGGAATCCCGGAGTCGGGCACCGGGATGACGAGGTCGGCGCCGGGTGCGGGCGCCTCGCGCGCGAGGTTCTCCCCCATCCGGCCACGCGCGGCCTGGAGAACCGTCCCGTTCATCCGCGAGTCGGGACGCGCGAAGTAGATGTACTCGAAGACGCAGAACGCCGCGCGCTCCCCGCCGCTGACCATCCGCGACTCCAGGCCCTGCTCGGAGATCGAGACCATCTCGCCCGGCCGCACGTCGCGGACGTGGGTCGCGCCGATGATGTCGAAGGCGCACGACTCGCTCGTGACGCAGTAGCGGTCCCCGAGCTGCCCGAGGACGAGCGGCCGGATGCCGGCGGGGTCGCGGAACGCGACGACGCGATCCTTCGTCATGACGACGGTGGAGAACGCGCCCTTGAACGTCGGGACGACGGCGGCGACAGCGTCCTCGATCGTGCCGGCCGGATGCGCAGCGAGCGCCGCGGCGATGATCTCCGAGTCCGAGGTCGAGGTGAACGACACGCCCTGCGCGCGCAGCGACGCGTGGAGCTCGACGGCGTTGATGAGGTTGCCGTTGTGGGCGAGCGCGAGCTCGCGGCGGTTGCCGCCCGAGCCGGCGCTGCGGTGCACGGGCTGCGAGTTCTCCCACTCGTTGGAGCCCGTGGTGGAGTAGCGCACGTGGCCGATGGCCAGGTCGCCGCCGAGCGCGCGAAGGTCGTGCTCCTTGAAGACCTGGGTGACGAGGCCCATCGCGCGCTGCGTGATGATGTAGCCGCCGGTGTCGCAGGCCGCGATGCCCGCGGACTCCTGCCCGCGGTGCTGCAGCGCGTGGAGGGCGTGGTAGGCCATCCGCGAGACGTCGCGGCCGGGGCCGAAGACGCCGAAGACGCCGCACTCGTCGCGCGGGCCCTCACGGACGTCGAGGTCTGGAGGCGTTGGGTCCATGCGAGGAGCTCGCCGGGGGGCGTTCAGACGAGCGGTCACAACCTAGCAACGGGCTCGGTCGGCGTTTCCCGCGTGGGTTCGCGGGCATAGTCCAAGGGCAACCCCTAGGGAGGAGAATTCTATGGATACCAGCATCATCGTCCTCATCGTCGTCGTCGTGCTGCTGCTCATCGCGCTGCTCGTGGCACTGCCGCGTCTGAAGGCCGCACGGGAGGAGAAGCGACTGCAGGGCCAGCGCCAGGAGGTGGCCGACCGCCACCACGCCGAGGCCGACCAGAAGCTCGCCCACGCGGAGCAGATCGAGCACCGCGCGGAGGCGGAGCGGGCCGAGGCGGAGCTCGCCGAGCGGCAGGCCGAGGCGCGACGCGCCGAGGTCGAGATGGCCGAGCGCAAGGCCGAGGCGACGCGCGCGGAGGCCAACGTCTCACGCTCGGCCGCGAGCCGCACCGAGCAGGGCCTGGCCGACGATCAGATCGACGGGTCCGGCGACGACCGCCGGACGGAAACTAACCAGGAGGTCCGGGAGGTGGCCTCGCGAGACGGCGACCCGCGGGACGAACGTGTGGCGCCCGTCGACCACGAGGTTCGCCGGGACCGCCCCGTCTGAGCACCGGCTCAGAGCGGCGGCGGCTGCTCGCCCACCGCGAGCCCCTTGACGTCGCCGGCCTGCTCGCGTTCCTCGGGGCGCGGGCGGTCGCCGGCGTCGAGGAGCTGACGCCGGACGGCACGTACCGCCGGACGCTGCGGCTCCCGCACGGTCCCGGCGTCGTCGGGCTCCGGCCCGGTGATCGCGGCGTGGAAGCACAGCTCGACGCCCACCCGGACGACGTGAGCGAAGCGCTCGCGGCCTGCCGCCACCTGCTCGACCTCGACGCCGAGCCGGAGCGCATCGACGCGCACCTCGCCGCCGACCCGCTCCTCGCACCTCTGGTCGCGCGACGACCGGGCCTGCGGAAGCCGGGCCACGTCGACCCGACGGAGCTGGTGACCCGGGCGATCCTCGGCCAGCAGGTGTCCGTCGCAGGAGCGCGGACGCTAGCGGGGCGCCTGGTCGCCGCGCACGGGACGCCGCTGGCCGAGCCCGTCGGCGCGCTCACCCACCTCTTCCCCGACGCGGCGACAATCGCCGCGCTCCCCTCGGAGGGGTTCGCGATGCCCCGCGCTCGCAGCGCCGCGCTGGCGCGCACGTGCGCCGCGATCGCCGACGGCACGCTCGACCTGCGCCCCAGTGCCGACCGCGCGGCCGCGCGCGCCGGCCTGCTCGCGCTCAAGGGCATCGGCCCCTGGACCGCGGGCTACGTGGCGATGCGCGCGCTCGGGGACCCCGACGTGTGGCTGCCCGCGGACGTCGGCGTCCGCCGGGGCCTCGAGCGCATCGGCGCGGAACCGGGGCGCGCGGAGCGCTGGCGGCCGTGGCGGTCCTACGCGCTCATGCACCTCTGGGCCGTGTTGGGCGACTGATTGTCCGCGTCGAGTTGTCGATCTTGCACCGTGGAGGTGCAAAACCGACGACTCGTTGGCTACGGGAAGAGCGGGGCGAGCGCGGCGTGGGCGGCGCGGAGCTCCTCGAGCGTCCACACGACCTCCGCGCCGCCGTCCACGCCGAGGCGCAGCACGTCGCCGCCCACGGTGCCGAACACGTCGAGCGGAAGGTCGAGCGCCTCGAGCGCCTCGAGTGGGCCGCTCAGCACGAAGCCGCCCCGACGCTCGCCGAAGACGGAGGCGAGATCGATCTCCGCCGGCATCGCGCGCATGTCCGCGCCGCACCCGCCGGCCAGGCAGCACTCGGCGATCGCGACGAGCAGGCCGCCCTCCGCGACGTCGTGCGCGCTCGACACGGCGCCGGAGCGGACCGCCTCGCGAACCACCTCGAGGACTCGCAGCTCGTGCGCGAGGTCGTACCCCGGCAGGCCGTCGGGCAGCGCCTCGCCCCAGAGCTTCGCGAGCTCCGATCCCGCCAGCTCCGGCGTCACGTTCCAGCCGGCGAGCGCGATCACGTCGCCCTCGCGCAGGAACCCGAGCCGCCCGGCGGCGGCGGCGCTCGGCAGCTCCCCGACCATGCCGACCACCGGCGTCGGGTAGATCGGGCCGTCGAGGCCCTGGTTGTAGAGCGAGACGTTGCCGCCGACGATCGGCGCCTCGAGCGCGCGGCAGGCGTCGCCGAGCCCCCGCACGGCCTCCGTGAGCTGCCAGGCGACCTCGGGCCGCTCGGGGTTGCCGAAGTTCAGGTTGTTCGTCGTGCCGAGCGGCTTGGCCCCGACGCACGCGAGGTTCGCTGCGCACTCGAGCGCCGCTTCGATCGTCCCGACGTACGGGTCGCACGCGACGCGCCGCCCGTTGCAGTCGACCGACGCGGCGAGCGCGCTCCCGTCGGGGAGCTGGAGCACCGCCGCGTCGGCCTCGCCCGGCCGGCGCACCGTGCGCGACTGCACGATCCAGTCGTACTGCTGAAAGAGCGGCAGGCGCGACGCCAGGTTCGGGGAGCCGAGCAGCGCCAGGAGCGTGTCGCGCAGCCCCGCGTCCCGCGCGAGCACCGCGGGCGGGGCGGCGTACAGCGCCGCCGCGGGCTTCTCCGGCACGAGGTCGTACAGCGGGCAGTCGTCGACGAGCGCCGCGACCGGCATCTCGCCCACGACTTCGCCGCCTTGGCGAACCCGCATGACGCGCTCGGCGATGACCGTGCCGATCTGCGTCCCGTTGACCTCCCACTTCTCGCACACCGCGACGACCTCCGCCACGCGCGCGGGCTTGCAGACGCAGAGCATCCGCTCCTGCGACTCGGAGACCATCGTCTCGAAGGGCTCCATGCCGGCCTCGCGCAGCGGCACGGCGCCGACGTCGATCTCGAGGCCGACCTCGCCCTTGGAGGCCATCTCGCTCGACGCCGAGGTGAGTCCGGCCGCACCGCAGTCCTGCAGCGAGAGCAGCAGGCCGCGGGCGAGCAGCTCGAGCGAGCACTCCAGGAGCTTCTTCTCCGCGAACGGGTCGCCGACCTGGACCGACGGCCGCTTGTCCGCGTCGTCGGCGCCGAGCTCGGCGCTGGCCAGCACCGACGCGCCGCCGATCCCGTCGCGCCCCGTCGACGCGCCGAAGAGCACGAGCGCATTGCCCACGCCGACCGCCGCGCTCTTGATCATCTGCGCCTCCGACGCGAGCCCGAGCGCCATGGCGTTGACCAGGCAGTTGGTCTCGTAGGGCCCCTCGAAGTAGACCTCGCCGCCGATCGTCGGCACCCCGATCGAGTTGCCGTAGTGGCCGATCCCGGCGACGGCGCGGTCGAGCAGGTAGCGGGTGCGCGGCGAGTCGGGCTCCCCGAAGCGCAGCGAGTCGAGCACCGCGACGGGCCGCGCGCCGAGCGCGAAGATGTCGCGCAGGATCCCGCCGACACCCGTCGCCGCGCCCTGGAACGGCTCGACGGCGGACGGGTGGTTGTGCGACTCGACCTTGAACGCGCACACGAGATCGCCCGACACGCGCACGGCGCCCGCGTTCTCCCCGGGCCCCATGAAGACGGCCGCGCCCTCGGTGGGCAGCGAGCGCAGGAGCTTCTTGGAGTGCTTGTAGGAGCAGTGCTCGCTCCACATGAGCGAGAACATCGCGAGCTCCACTTGGCCGGGCGGCCGGCCGAGCTTCGCTTCGACGAGCGCGTACTCCTCGCGGGTGAGCCCAAGCGCGACGGCGTCCTCGACGCTCGGCAGCGTCGCGTCAAGCACGCGCGGGCGTTCCCAGCGCCATCGAGGCGAAGAGCGCCAGCCCGTCGACCGAGCCCGTCAGCGGATCGACCGCGTGCTCGGGGTGCGGCATGAGCCCCATGACGTTCCCGGCCAGGTTCGTGACGCCCGCGATGTCGTTCGACGACCCGTTGGGGTTGCCATCGCGGGCGTAACGCAGGACGATCTGCCCGTGTGCCTGCATGCCCTCGAGTTCTACCTCCGGCGCGTAGTAGCGCCCCGTGGTGTGCTTCACCGGGATCGAGAGGATCTGCCTCTGGTCACACGCGCGCGTGAAAGCCGTTCCCGCGTTGACCACTTCGACGCCGACCTGACGGCACACGAAGCGGAGCCCGACGTTCGGCAGCAGCGCGCCCGGGAGCAGGCCCGCCTCGCAGAGCACCTGGAAGCCGTTGCAAATACCGAGGACCGGGCCGCCGTCTGCGGCGAAGCCGATCACGGACCGCATCATCGGGCTGAAGCGCGCGATCGCGCCGACGCGCAGGTAGTCCCCGTAGGAGAACCCGCCCGGGATGACGACGGCGTCGACGCCCTCGAGCGAGCGGTCGCCGTGCCACAAGAGCACCGCCTCGGCGCCCTCGACGCGCTCGCAGGCGAGGACCGCGTCGCGGTCGTCACACGTGCCGGGAAACTGCACGACACCGAACCTCACGTGAGGATCTCGTAGTCCTCGATCAGCGGGTTGGCCAGCAGCGTCCGGCACATGTCCTCGAGCTGGGAGCCGTCCTCGACCACGAGCTCCACGAGCCGCCCGACGTGCACCTGCGTCACCCCGGTGAAGCCGAGTGCCGGGAGCGCGCGCTCGACCGCGATGCCCTGTGGGTCGAGGATCCCCGCCTTGGGACGGATCAGCACGCGCGCCTTCACGTGTTCGCTCCGGTCCGCTGGAGCCACGCGGAGAACGGCTCCCCGGTGATCTTCATGTACGCCTCCTCGTAGCGCTTCGTCGTCCCCGCGACGATCTCCTCCGGGAGCGCGGGCGCGGGCGGCGCCTTGTCCCAGCCCGAGCCGGCGGCCCAGTCGCGCACGTACTGCTTGTCGAAGCTCGGCTGGCCGCGACCGACCGCGAAGCCCTCGGCGGGCCAGTAACGCGAGGAGTCCGGGGTGAGCACCTCGTCGCCGAGCACCAGCTCGCCGGCCGCGTCGAGGCCGAGCTCGAACTTCGTGTCGGCGAGGATCACCCCGCACGCCTCCGCGTGCTCCGCGGCGGTCGAGTAGAGCCGCAGCGAGACGTCGCGGACGCGCTCGGTGAGCGCCCGGTCGCCGACGGCGGCCACGGCGCCCTCGAAGTCGATCGCCTCGTCGTGGCCCTCGGTCGCCTTCGTCGACGGCGTGAAGATCGGCTCGGGCAGCCGCTCGGACTCCTGCAGCCCCGGGGGCAGCGCGACGCCGGAGACCTTGCCGGTCGCCTGGTAGTCCTTCCAGCCGGAGCCCGTGATGTGCCCGCGCACGACGCACTCGACGGGCAGCATCTCGAGCTTGCGCACGACGACGGCGCGCCCGCGGACCTCCCGGGGCACCCGCTCGGTGTAGCTGAGCGCGTGGTGGGCGACGATCGACGCGAGGCGCTCGAACCAGAATGCCGAGATGCCGGTGAGAACCGCACCCTTGCCCGGGATCGGGTTCGGGTGGACGACATCGTAGGTCGAGATGCGGTCCGAGGCGACCATGAGCAGGGCGTCGCCCAGGTCGTAGAGCTCCCGGACCTTCCCGCGGTGGACGAGCGGCAGGTCGGCGACGGCGGTCACACAGCCGGAGGCTACCCGGTCGACCGCCCGGGGTACGGTCGGCCGATGGCTTCAGATCCTGCTGCCCGCTGGCGCGTCACCGAAGGCTCCCGGCTCTCGCTCGGGCGCATCGACTCGCGCTCCACCGACGGCGCGCCCGGGGACAAGGAGGCCACGCGCGCGGCGAGCGACGAGCTCCGCACCACGCTGGCCGAGCAGCAGGCCCGCCTCTACGCCGAGTCGGAGCAGAGCCTGCTCGTCGTGCTCCAGGCGATGGACACCGGCGGGAAGGACGGCGCGATCCGCAACGTGTTCTCCGGCGTCAACCCGCAGGGCGTCACGGTCGTCGTGAACAGTCGCCAGTCGGCCAGCGTCGGCTGCTCCCCGAAGAGGTAGCGCCGGGTCGCGAGGCGCTCGTCGGCGCGCGCCAGCGCCGCGAAGAGCGGGCAGACCGCGGCCTCGTAGGCCTCCTGGCTGGAGGCGAAGCCCGACTTGTAGACACCGTTGTTGATCTCGTCGTAGACCCAGGCGTTCAGCTCGTCGATCTCCGGGCGCAGCGCCGCCGGGTAGAGGTCGAGTTCGTGGTGCGACGCGTGGGCGTTGAACTCGTCGTTGAGCATCACGAGGATGTCCGCCGACTCGTTGTTGACGACGCGGCCGGTCTGCGTGTCCCACAGCGTCGGGACGGTCACCCGGCCGGTGAACGACGGGTCCGTCGCCGCGTAGGCCTCGGCGAGGTAGTCCCAGCCGTGGCCGAGCGGGTCGGGGAAGTCGGGGCCGAAGCGCCAGCCGCGCTCGTCGCGCAGCGGGTCCACGACGCTCAGGCCGATCGCGTCCTCCAGCCCCTTGAGCCGGCGCACGATGATCGTGCGGTGCGCCCACGGGCAGGCCAGCGACACGTACAAGTGATAGCGACCGGCCTCCGCGGGAAAGCCGCTCGCGCCGTCGGCCGTGACGCGGTCGCGGAAGGCGGACTGCTGGCGGACGAAGGCGCCCTTCGCGTCGGACTCCTTCGGGAACGGTGCGGCGGTGCTCATGGCGGGCTCCGATGCGGTCGGCGGAAGTGGTTGCTCACGCAACGATACTAGGCGGCCCGCTAGAGGTCATCCCCCGGCGGCGTCCTCCGCGCCCGGATGCCCCTTCAGCCATGCGTCGACGTCGCCGCCCTGGCGGTAGACCTTCATGACCTCGTTCGCGCGCTCGACCTCGAGCGCCGAGGCGTTGGGGCCCGGGCCCGGCACGGGACGCCTGTCGCCGTACACCGACTGCCAGATGATGCGGTCGGTGATCGTCTGCGGCACGACGTCCTGGCGCTCGTAGGGCAGCGCGTCGGAGAGCCGGGCGATCGAGCCCGCGACGGGCGTGGCCGGCGCGCCGTTGCGCTGCCCGATCGACTGCTGGGGCTGGACGGCGTCGTACGGCGCGGGGTTCGGCGGCGTGTCGCCGTTGGCGAACGCGTCGTAGAGCGGAGTGGCCAGCGCGTCGTTGAGCGAGAGCGGCTTCAGCCCCGCGATCGACATGGCGGTGCGCAGGAACGAGTACTGGTCGTACCGCGTGGTGGTCAGGCCGCCCTTCGCCCACGGCGAGACGACGAGCGCCGGCATGCGGTGCGCGTCGACCGAGTCCGCGCCGGCCTGCGTGTCGTCCTCGACGACGAAGATCGCCGACTGCTGCCAGATCGACGAGTGGGAGATGAGGTCCACGAGCTGCCCGACCGCGAGGTCGTTGTCGGCGACGAGCGCCGACGGCGTGTTGGTGCCGTCGGACGCGCCGTTGGTGTGATTGTTCGGCACCGTCAGGTAGTTGAAGCGCGGCACGCTGCTCGTGGCCAGCTGCTGCGCGAAGTTGGCCTTGAAGACCTCGAAGCGGCTCGTCAGGGGGTTGAAGCCAAGGGGCGGCACGGTGTTCGTGGAGCCCTGCCGGCCCGAGTCGTAGAAGCACCCGGCGACCACGCAGCCGTACCGGGCCTGGCTCGGATAGGTCGCGTCCTGCTTGGTGAGGACCGCGTCGCCCGTCGGCCGGGAGCCACTCTCGTTCTGGCGCCCCGCGTTGCCCGCGAACGTCCCGCCGCTCGCCTCGCCGTAGAAGCGGTAGGGCACGCCCTGGCGCTCGGCCTGGTCGAAGACGGAGAAGTTCGGCGGCAGGGCGACGTTGTACAGGCCGAAGTCGAACGCGCGGCCGCGGCTCGAGTAGTTCTGACTCGTGGACTTCTGGTTGTAGTCCGTCGCGTAGCCGCCCGAGGTGATGATGTGGCCGTCGATCGAGACCTCGGAGTCCGCGTAGACGTGATCGAGCAGGCCGAAGCGCCGCGCGAGCGCGTGGAGGTTGGGCGTCACCCCCTCGCCCGGCTCGGCGGTCCCGTCGGGGTCGTTGTCCCCGAAGGCCTCGAGCTCCGCGCGGCCCTGGCCCTGCGGGCCGGTGCCGCCCGAGCCCTTGCCGAGCACCTGGTCGTAGGTGCGGTTCTCCTTGACGATGTAGAAGACGTGCTTGATCTTCGTGCTCGCCCCGCCCGTGGCGTCGTGCACCGGCGTGCCCGCCGGCGGCGCCTGGGCGTTCGCCGGGAGCACCTGGCGGTCGGCGGCGGCGTTCAGCGGCCCGGCGATCTCCGCGTCGGAGGGCAGGTCGAGCACCCCCGCGCGGCCGATGAGCTTGTTCAGGACGTAGTCGTCGCCCTGCGGCCCCTGCGCGGGCTGGGTGCCCACGCCGCCGCCGGCGGTCGTCGGCTGCCCGGGGTTCGGGCCGGCGCCGAGGCCCTTGGCGGCCAGCCACACGAGGCGCTTGCCGTCGGCGGTGACGCGGACGTCCTGCGGGTAGGCGGCCGTCGGGATCCGGCCGAGCAGCGTGAAGGCCGCGACCGTGCGCGCGGGGAAGCCGGGACTGCCCGGGTCGCCGCCGGCTCCGGGGGTGCCACCCGCGCCGGGCGAGCAGGCCTTGCGCTCCGGCAGCTTCCGTCGAGCGCCCGCAGCCGTGCGCGCGAACGCGGAACGGGCCGCGGCGCGGCGGCGCTTCGCGCTCCGGCCGGAGCCCTTCGCGCGGCGCAGCGCGGCGTCGCGCTTCTGCGCGGCCTTGAGCACCGCCGTGCGGTAGCCCCGGTCGGCGGCGGCGCTCGGGCCGGCGCAGGCCTTCACGCGCTCACCCTCGAAGAGGCGCGTGCGCAAGGAGGTCAGCGTCCGCGTGTAGCTGCGCTTGGCGGCGCTGCGGGCGGCGGCGGTGCGCGCCTTGCGCAGGCTCGTGCGATACGCGCGCTGCGCCGTCACGCGGCTCGTGCGGTAGCGGAGGATCGAAGCGGTCGAGCGCGGCGCGAAGACCGTGAGGGCCGCCGGGGCCGGGGTCCCGCCGGCTCCGGCTCGGCCCGGCTGTGCGGGTCGCGCCGGCATCGCCGGGACGACGCGTTCGGTGAGCGCGATCACCGCGAGCGCGTCCTCGTTGGCGTCGGCGACAAACAGCGAGCTGCCATCCGGGGTCACCGCGAGCGCCACGGGCGCCGTCCCAAGCGCCGCAGGGCGTGCCACGGAGACGTAGCGGACCGTCTTGAGCGTCTTGGTGTCGACGACGCCCACGA
>JAABUS010004316.1_pt1 | contig 20745 bp, 18 predicted proteins | sample 5560161 | NCBI WGS metagenome assembly JAABUS01 (sample SAMN10711885, study PRJNA513376) | rock metagenome | isolation source: Antarctica rocks | place: Antarctica: Victoria Land, Trio Nunatak nord | collected 2016-01-04
ACCCCAGCCCAAACCCCAAACCCAATCCCAGCCAAGCCGGGAAAAGTAGCAGACCCGAAGGAAAAAACAAAGAAGTTTCTCAACCAGGCCGGCAAAGAGGGATCTAAGCGCCAACGGCCGATAGGTCAACCGCCTATCCGCACATCCGGATGAAAATCTGCGAACCACCGCACAAATCGCTCCACCCCCTCCTGCAGCGACACCCGCGGCACATACCCCGTCAGCGCCTCGATCGCTGCCACCGACGCCCAGGTCTCGCGCACGTCAGCCACTGGCCGCTCCTGCCACTCGATCAGCGCACGCCGCCCCAGCGCCGCCTCCAGCAGCTCCACTAGCCGCGCCACCTCCTCGCGTCGGCTGTTGCCGATGTTGAGCAGTCGCATTACTCCGCCCTCTGGCGGCCGGTCCAGCACTCCCAAAACTCCCGCCACGATGTCGTCGATGTAGGTGAAGTCACGCTGCAGCCGGCCCTCATACAGCGTCACCGGCCGCCCCTCTGCAATCGCGCGCGCGAACATGTACACCGCCATGTCCGGCCGTCCCCAGGGCCCATACACCGTGAAGAACCGCAGCCCGGTCTGCGCGATCCCGTACAGATGCCCATAGGCGTGGCTGATCAACTCGTCCGCCCGCTTGGTCGCCGCGTACAGCGACGTCGGCGTGTCCGCCCGCGCGCCCTCGCAGAACGGCAGCACCGCCTCCAGCCCATACACCGACGACGAGCTGGCGAACGCGAAGTGCCGCAGCGCCGGCAGCCGCCGCACCGCTTCCAGCAGCACGACATGCCCCATCACGTTCGCCGTCACATACGCGCAAGGATCGACCATCGAGTGCCGCACCCCCGCCTGCGCCGCCAGGTGCACCACCCGCTCGACCGATGGCTCCTCCGCCACCAGCACCGCCATCGCGCCTCGGTCCGACACATCCGCCTCCACAAAGCGGAACGCGCCGCCCAGCAGCCCCAGCCGTGCCCGCTTCAGCCCCACGTCGTAGTAGTCGTTCAGGTTGTCCACGCCGACGACCCGCTCGCCCCGCGCCAGCAGCGCGCGCGCCACATGCGCGCCGATGAACCCCGCCACCCCCGTCACCAGAACCGTCACGACACGACGCACCCGGCAAAGCCCAGCCTCACCGCGCCGCCCACCCACCATCGATCGACAGCGGCGCCCCGGTGATCGTGTCCGCCGCCTCCGAGCACAGGAACACCGCCAGCCCGCCGATCTGCTCCGGCGTGGTGAACCGCGCCATCGGCTGCTTCTCGCCCAGGAGGTCCCGCTCCACCTCCGAAAGCGAGCGCCCCTCCGCCGCCGCCCGCGCCTCCAACTGCCGCTCCACCAGCGGCGTCCTCACCCACCCCGGGCAGATCGCGTTCACCGTGACCCCGCCGTCCGCCAGCTCGATCGCAGCCGCCTTGGTCAGGCCCAGCACCCCGTGCTTGGCCGCCACGTAGGCGCTCTTGCCGGCGCTCCCCACCAGCGCGTGCGCCGAGGCGATGTTGATGATCCGCCCCCAGCCCCTCGCCCGCATCCCCGGGATCGCCGCCTGCATCGCGTGGAACGCCGAGGACAGGTTGATCGCGATCACCGCGTCCCAGCGCTCGGGGGGAAAATCCTCGACCGCCGCCACGTGCTGGATGCCGGCGTTGTTCACCAGCACGTCGAGCGAGCCGAACGCCCGCTCCGCCTCGGTCACCATCGCCGCGATCTCGCCGGGCCTCGTCATGTTCGCGCCGTGATGGCGCACCCGCACGCCGTGCTCGCGCTCGATCCCCGCCCGGATCGCCTCGATCGCGTCCGGCTCGCCGAACCCGTTCAGCATCACCGACGCCCCCTGCCCGGCCAACGCGCGCGCGATGCCCAGGCCGATGCCGCTCGTCGAGCCGGTGACCAGCGCCACCCGTCGCGCAAGGCTCATGGCAAACCCTCACTGTCTTGGGCGGGAGCTTAGCCCCACGGCACGGCAAGGCCAGAGGCTCTGCGTCGGAAGAGCAGGCAAGCAAGGCTGAGCTCTCCCTCCGCTGCCCTTTCCAACGGCTCAAGAGGGCCGTCGGAACCTTTGGGCAGCTTCGTCCAGACCCGCCAAAGGCCAAGGCCTCTGGACACCGATTTATTTAAACAAATGGATTCCAAAGGCGAGCCTTTGGCGGAGTTTGAGGCAGAGCCTCAACCTTGCTTGCTACGCCCCCGCCGCTTGCTACGCCCCCGCCGCCAGCCCCCGCCTGCTGCACGCCAGCACCCGGGACAGCCGGCTTCGCTCGCGGGTCAGTCCGGCCCATATGACCACTGCACGACGACGCACGCCCACCCAGACCTCACGGACCCGCCCCTGATGAACGCCATGCCGCCCCCCGCCCCCACCGACGCCATGCCCCGGCCGGACGCCACCCCCCGCAGCGGCAAGGTCGCCCTGGTGCTGCAGGGCGGCGGCGCGCTCGGCGCCTACCAGGCCGGCGTCTACCAGGCCCTGCACGAGGCCGACCTCGACCCGGAGTGGATCGCCGGCGTCTCCATCGGCGGCATCAACGCCGCGATCATCGCCGGCAACCCGCGCGAGCGCCGCCTGGAGCGCCTGCGCCAGTTCTGGGAGGTGGTGACCTCGCACTCCGTCGCCGGCCCCGCCCCGGACGGCGACTTCGCCCGCAGGCTCTACAACACCTGGTCGTCGATGGTGACCACCGCGTTCGGCCAGAGCGGCTTCTTCACCCCGCACAGGCCCGGCCCCTGGTTCGCCGGCCGCGGCGCCACCGGCGCCACCAGCTTCTACGACAGCACGCCGCTGCGCCAGACGCTGGCCGAGGTGGTGGACTTCGACCTGCTGAACTCCGGCGCCATCCGCTTCGCCGTCGGCGCGGTCAATGTCGCGACCGGCAACTTCGCCTACTTCGACAGCGCCGACACCCGCATCGAGCCGGTGCACATCGAGGCCAGCGGCGCGCTGCCGCCCGCCCTGCCGATGCAGCAGATCGGCGACGACTGGTTCTGGGACGGCGGCCTCGTCTCCAACACCCCGCTGCAGCACCTGCTCGACCACGCGGGCCGCGACAGCATGCTGGTGTTCCAGGTCGACCTGTTCAGCGCCCGCGGCCAGATCCCGCGCGACATCGGCGAGGTCCTCGCCCGGCAGAAGGACATCATGTACTCGAGCCGCACCCGCCTGGTGACCGAGTACTACAGGGAGCAGCACAAGCGGAAGGTGCAACTCCGCCGCCTGCTCTCCCGCCTGCCCGACGCCGAGCTGTCCGCAGAGGAGCGGGCGCTGCGCGCGGAGCTGGAGCACCTGCCGAACTTCACCATCCTGCACCTGATCTACCAGGGCGCCGCCCACGAGGGGCAGATGAAGGACTTCGACTTCAGCGCCGCCTCGATGCGCGACCACTGGAACGCCGGGCACCGCGACACGCAGCGCACCCTGGCCCGCGGCGAGTGGCTCCGCGTGCCGGGCGAGGACCAGGGCATCGTGGTGCACGACATCCACCACCCGCGGCCCTGAGCACAGGAAGCAAGCAAGGTTGAGGCTCTGCCTCAAACTCCGCCAAAAGCAGGCCTTTGGAATCCATTACTTAAAAGAAGCCGGTCCAGGGGGGGCTTCCCCCCTGGCGGGTCTGGGCAGAGCCCAGCCTTGCCTGCCTGCGGGTCGACTATCCCGCCGCCACGAGGAACGTCCCCCGACCCGCCGCGTTCGTCCCGCGAACCCGCACAGGAGCCTCCCATGGCCAGCAGCCCCGCCGAGCTGAAGTCGCAGAGCAGCGACGGCACCCACATGCACCAGACCCGCAACGACACCAAGTCCAACGCCAAGGCCGTCTCGATCGAGAGCCTGGGTGCGCGCCTCGCCGACGGCATCGACCTCGCGCTGATCACCAAGCAGGCGCACTGGAATCTCAAGGGCCCGCAGTTCATCGGCATCCACCTGATGCTCGACGGCTTCCGCACCGACCAGGACGAGTGGAACGACATGATGGCCGAGCGCATCACCCAGCTCGGCGGCACCGCGCGCGGCACCGCCGCCGAGGTCGCCGGCAAGTCCAAGCTGACTCCCTACCCCGTCGACACCTACGCCGTCGCCGACCACCTCGCCGCGCTGATCGACCGCTACTCCGCCTTTGCCAACGCCGTGCGCGGGAACATCGACGACACCGACGAGGCGGGCGACGCCGGCACCGCCGACCTGCTCACCGAAGTCTCGCGCGGCATTGACAAGCAGCTCTGGTTCCTCGAGGCCCACGTGCAGGAGCCGACGGGTACCATGCGCGACGGCGACGGCAAGGGCGCACGCTAGACCCGCCAACCAGGACCCGCGCCACAATCCCGCAGCCTCCCTGACACCTACCTCGTCCCCGCGGCACGATCCTACCATCGTGCCGCGGGGACGCTGCACCAGCCGCAATACCCGCCTGCATCCGCCTTCGACCCGCTTGGCCTCCCGTGTCTCGGGTCCGGGCGCGGCCGGCTTCCTGAACCCGCCTTGTCCCCGTCCCCCCACGCCACTACGTTGCTGCGGCACAGGGAACGCAGCATGAACGACTTGTTCACCCCGCCAGACGCTGACCGGGACACCTACACCGCCAAGGACATCGAGGTTCTCGAAGGTCTGGAGCCCGTCCGCCGCCGCCCCGGCATGTACATCGGCGGCACCGACGAGAACGCCCTGCACCACCTGGCCTCCGAGATCCTCGACAACGCCATGGACGAAGCCGTCGCAGGCCACGCCAGCCTGATCGAGGTCTCGCTCGCCGCCGGCAACACCCTGACCGTGCGCGACAACGGCCGCGGCATCCCCGTCGACCCGCACCCGAAGCACAAGAAACTGAGTGCCTTGGAGGTCATCCTGACCACGCTGCATTCAGGCGGCAAGTTCTCCGGCAAGTCGTACGAGACCTCGGGCGGCCTGCACGGCGTCGGCAGTTCCGTGGTCAACGCCCTGTCCGACATCATGGAGGTGGAGGTCGCCCGCGACCGCATCCTCTGGCGCCAGACCTACAGCCGCGGCAAGCCCACCACGAAGCTGCAGAACGCCGGCCCGGTGCAGAACCGCCGCGGCACCCAGATTCGCTTCCACCCCGACCCCGAGATCTTCGCGGCCCTGCAGTTCGCTCCCGCCCGCCTCTACCGCCTGTGCCGCTCCAAGGCCTACCTGTTCCGCGGCGTGCGGATCCGCTGGTCCTGCGACCCGGCGCTCCCCCGCCCCGCGGACATCCCCGCGGAAGCGGAGCTGCACTTCCCCGGTGGCCTGCGCGACAGCCTGGACGCCGACATCGCCGACACGCCGCGCGCCATCCCCGAGATCTGGGCCGGCGAGGCCACGCTGCCCCCCGGCCCGGGCGGAGCGCCTACCGGCCGCGTCGAGTGGGCGCTGGCCTGGATGGAGGCCGGCGAGGCCTTCCTGCACTCCTACTGCAACACCGTGCCCACCCCGCAGGGCGGCACCCACGAGGCCGGCTTCCGCGCCGCCCTGCTGCGCGGCTTGCGCGCCTGGGGCGAGCAGCGCACCAACAAGCGCGCCGGCCAGGTCACCGGCGACGACATCTCCGGCGTGCTCGCCGCCAAGCTCTCCGCCTTTGTCCGCAACCCGCAGTTCCAGGGCCAGACCAAGGAGAAGCTGACCAGCCCCGAGGCCGCCCGCCTGGTGGAGACCGCGCTGCGCGACCGCTTCGACCATTGGCTCGCCGCGCACCCCGCGCAGTCCGATGCCCTGCTCGCCTTTGTGATCGAGCGCGCCGAGGATCGCCTGCGCCGCAAGGAGGCCAAGGACACCCCGCGCAAGTCCGCGACCCGCCGCCTGCGCCTGCCCGGCAAGCTCGCCGACTGCACCAAGGAGAATGCCGCCGACACCGAGATCTTCCTGGTCGAGGGCGACAGCGCCGGCGGCTCCGCCAAGCAGGCCCGCGACCGCGCCACCCAGGCCGTGCTCCCCCTGCGCGGCAAGATCCTCAACGTCGCCAGCGCGTCCACGGAGAAACTTCGCCAGAACCAGGAGCTGAAGGACCTGGTCGAGGCGCTCGGCTGCGGCGTCGGCGACCGCTTCGACGCCACCCGCCTGCGCTACGGCCGCGTCATCATCATGACCGACGCCGACGTGGACGGCGCGCACATCGCCTCGCTGCTGATGACCTTCTTCTACCGGGAGCTGCCCGAGCTGATCCGCGCCGGCCACATCTACCTTGCCCAGCCGCCGCTGTTCCGCCTGACCCACGGCGCCAAGTCGGTATACGCGATGAACGACGCCGACCGCGCCCGCAAGATGAAGTCCGCCTTCAAAGCCAACGCAAAGGTGGAAACCAGCAGATTCAAGGGATTGGGAGAGATGCCTCCCAGCGCGTTGAAGGAGACGACCATGGACCCGAAGCGCCGCACGTTGCTCAAGGTCATGGCCGTCGCCGAGGACCGCCTGCGCACCGATGAGATCGTGGAGAGCTTGATGGGCCGCAAGCCGGAGCTGCGCTTCCAGTTCATCCAGGAGCGCGCCCGTACCGTCGAGGAGCTGGACGTGTGATGCCGGCGGCCCCAGCCACTGACCTGTCAGAAAGCAAGGCTGGGCTCTGCCCAGACCCGCCAGGGGCGAGCCGCCCCTGGACCGGCCTTATTTAAGTAATGGATTCCAAAGGCGAGCCTTTGGCGGAGCCTCAACCTTGCTCGCCTGACCGGTCACACGCAGCGCGTCGCGGACCATGACCACCACGGCCACCCTGGACGCCGTGCTGGACCAGGCGTTTCGGCCCGTCGCCGCCGCCCTGGCCGCCGGCCGCATCCCCGGCGCCGCGCTCGGCGTGATCCGCGCCGACGGCACCCGCGCCACCCGCCACGCCGGCCAGGCCAGCCTCGACACCCCCACACCCGACCCGATCCGCCCCGACACCCTGTTCGACCTCGCCAGCCTCACCAAGGTCCTGCTGACCACCCCCGCCATCCTGCGCCTCGTCGAGCGCGGCCTCGCCGACCTCGACGACCCGCTCAGCGCCCACCTCCCCGACTTGCGCCAGTATCAGCCCGACCACTTCGTCCGCGGCACCACCCTGCGCGACTGCCTCGCCCACCGCACCGCCCTGCCCGCCGTCGAGCCGATCTACACTTGGGCCAGCGACCCCGCGACCCTGAAGGCTTTGGTCCTGCAGCGCGACTGGCCCGCCGGCCCGCCCGTCTATTCCGACATCAACTTCATCCTGCTCGGCCTGCTGCTGGAGCGCCTCGACGCCCCGCTGGCCACGCTCCTCCCCCCCGGCTTCTTCGCCTCGCCCGGCCCGGAGCGCGCCGCCGCCACCGAGCACTGCCGCTGGCGCGACCGCGTCCTGCGCGGCGAGGTCCACGACGAGAACGCCGCCGCCCTCGGCGGCCTCGCCGGCCACGCCGGCCTGTTCGGCACCGCCGACGCCGTGCTCGACAGCGCGCTGGCCATCCTCCAGGGCACCTGGCTCAGCCCCGCCTCCCTCGACCTCATGGCCCGCCCGCACCGCGCCCTGCCCACGCCCCGCGCCCTCGGCTGGGAACTGCCGCACGAGGGCTGGTCCGGCAGCGCGCTCTGCTCCCCGGGCACCATCGGCCATCTCGGCTTCACCGGCACCGGCCTGTGGATCGACCGCCCGCGCGGCCTCGCCTGGACGCTGCTCACCAACCGCGTCCACCCGTCGCGCCACACCGACACTGGCATCGCCAGCCTGCGCCGCAGCGTGTCGAACATCATCTCGGCGACAGCGTAAGAAAGGCCAGGGGCTCTGCCCCTGGACCCCGCCAAAGGCTCGCCTTTGGAAACCCCGACTTAGGGCCTGCGGCACGAACCCCGGCGAGGTGCCGCCAAACGGATGCGGGTCTGGGGGCGCTGCCCCCAGCGGGTCCAGGGCAGAACCCTGGTCTTCCTTGCCTAATACCCCAGCGCCATCCCGTCCTTGCGCGGGTCCGACCCCCCAACCAGCACGCCCCGCGCCCGGTCGATCCAGACCGCCTGCGCCCCCCCATGCGGCACCGCGAGTCGCTCCGGCGCGTGCCCCATCGCCTGCAACTGCGCGACCACCGCCTCCGGCACCCCGCGCTCGACCTCGACCTTGCCCGCGAACGGGAACAGCCGCGGCAGGTCGATCGCCTGCTGCACATCGAGCCCGTGCTCCAGCATGTTGCTCAGCAGCAGCGTCTGCCCCATCGGCTGGAAGTGCCCGCCCATCACCCCGAACGGCATCACCGCCTCGCCCCCCTGCGTCAGCATCGCCGGCAGGATGGTGTGCATCGGCCGCTTGCCGGGCGCGATGCAGTTCGGATGCCCCTCCTCCAGCCGGAACCCGAAGCCCCGGTTGTGCAGCATCACCCCCGACTCCTCGGCAAGAATGCCACCCCCGAAACTCATGAACAGCGAGTTGATGAAGCTGCACGCGTTGCCGTCGTGATCCACCACGCTGAGCGTGACCGTGTCGCGATGCCGCGGCAGCAGCGCCTCCCCGGCCAGCGGCAGCACTGGCATCGCCCGCCGGTCGTCGATCAGCCCCGCCAGCGACGCCAGATACGCGCGGTCCAGCAGCCGCGCCACCGGCACCTCCACCTGCGACGGATCGGCCACGAAGGCGTCGCGGTCGCGATACGCAAGCCGCGCCGCCTCGATGTGCCGGTGCAGCCGCACCGCGCCGAGCGGCCCGTCCGGCGCCGGCCCGAGTAACTCGAGGATGCCCAGGATCATCAGCGCCACCAGCCCGGACCCGTTCGGCGGGCACTCCCACACCGTGTGCCCCTGCCAGTCCGCCCGGATCGGCTCAACGAACATCGCCGTCCTCAGCCCCTTCGCGAAATCCGCCTCGGTGTGCAGCCCGCCGCGCGCCCGCAGCGTCGCGACGATGTCCGCCGCCACCTCGCCCTCGTAGAACCCGGCGGCCCCGCGCTCTGCGATGCGCCGCAGCGTGCGCGCCAGCGCCGGCTGGCGGAACACCTCGCCCGGCGCCGGCGCCGCCCCGCCCGGCAGGAACGACGCCGTGCCCTGCGCGCGCAGCTTGTCGACCTCGCCCGCCCAGTCCGCGCTGACCCGCGGCGTCACCGCGAACCCGTCCTCGGCGTACCCGATTGCCGGCCGCAGCAGCTCGCCCAGACCCCGCGTGCCGTGCGCGTCGAGCAGCGTCTGCCACGCGCTCACCGCGCCCGGCACCGTCGCCGTGTGCGCGGAACGCAGGTCCGGCACCGTGTAGCCCGCCGCCCGCAGCGCCTCCAGGCTCGCCCCCGCCGGCGCCCGCCCCGAGCCGTTGAGCGCCAGGACCGCGCCCCCCACCGGCTTGTACAGGCAGAAGCAGTCGCCGCCGATCCCGGTGGACTGCGGCTCGACCACCGCCAGCACCGCCGCCGCCGCCACCGCCGCGTCGAGCGCGTTGCCGCCGCCGCGCAGCACGTCCACCGCCGCCAGGCTTGCCGCCGGCACCGACGTCGCCGCCATGCCGTGGGTCGCGAACACCGGGCTGCGGCCGGGGTGGTGGAAATCGCGAAGCCGCTGCGCCGGCCGTGTGTCACTCATCTCTGCACTCCTCGATGCCAGCGCCCCGCAACCGCCCGGCCCGCGCGCGACGGAGGCCCTGCTCCAAAATCGCCGGCTCCGCCCGCACGCCGCAACAAGGCGAGGAAGGCCGCACCGCCCGTGCCGGCGTCGCCGGTCCGGCCGGCAAACGCTGGCACGCGCGCCTGGCGCTTGGCAACCAGCGCGGGATTTGCTTGATCCGTCGCACGGCCGGACCACACAGGTGCCCGGCGTCCCGCCCAAGGACCGCATCGATGGCCCAGCCCTGATGGCCTCCGCCTACGCCACCGTCACCTGGGACCAGTTGCACCGCGACGCCCGCAGCCTGGCCGCCACGCTGATCGCCTTGCCGCCGTTCCGCGGCATCGTGGCGGTCGCCCGCGGCGGGCTGATCCCGGCCGCCATCGTCGCCCGCGAGCTGGACTGCCGCCTGATCGAGAGCGTCTCCGTGCTGAGCTACGACGAGGAGGAGCAAAGCACCCCGACGCTGATCAAGCCGCCGGTCGCCGCCGGCACCGGGGAAGGCTTCCTGATCGTCGACGACCTGGTGGACACCGGCGGCACGGCGCGGCTGGTGCGCGAGATCCTGCCGCACGCGCACTTTGCCTGCCTCTACGCCAAGCCGTCCGGGCGCGCGCTGGCCGATACCTGGGTCGCGGAGGTGGCGCAGGAGACGTGGGTGCTGTTCCCTTGGGACACGGCGCCACTGTTCGTCCCACCGCTGACACGCAAGACGTAGAAGGAAGGCCAGGGCTCTGCCCCATGTCTTGGAAGCGGGACCCGCCAGGGGCAGCGCCCCTGGACCGGCACACGTTGGGGGCACACTGCCGCGCACAGTGCCCCAGGCCCAACCCCAGGTTTCCAAAGGCGAGCCTTTGGCGGGGTCCAGGGGCAGAGCCCCCGGCCCTGCCTGGCCTACTCCTGGAGCTGCCTTACCCGCAGCCTGTGAAACGAGATCGCCAGGTGCCGGTCGTCCGGGCTCACGCCCAGGTCACGCGGCGAGGTGACGATCGGGTGGCGGAAGTGGAACTCCAGCCGCCCGTCGCGCACGCACTCGCGCGGCAGCTCGACGTTGTAGGTCCCCGCCTCCGCGACCACGATCGGCGCCAGGTCGACGCCCCCCACGCTGACCTGCAGCGGCCGCGACACCAGGTGCGGCGGCGCCAGCGACGTCGACAGCACCAACTCCAGCAGCAGCGGCCCCGACACCTCCGGCATCGGCAGCACGAGCCGGCTTTCCGCCCCCAGCGTCCAGGTCGCGTCCGGCTCCGGCCCCGCCCAGCCGTCCTCGGGCCGCGTCGCGGTGTTCGGCCCGACGCGGAACTCGAAGTCCACCACCGCGTGGGTCAGCCGCCGCGGCAGCACCAGGCCGCACACGTGCACCAAGCCGCGCGGCGCCAGCTCCGCCTCCGGCAGCATGATCCGCTCCAGCCCGGTCAGGATGTCGCGCCGGCGCAGGAAGAACGGCGCGTCGCGGTCCACCCCGTCGCCGTTCCACAGCGGCGTGCCGAGCACGTCCGAGTACAGCCCGCTGCGCGCCTGCAGCAGCGCGTGGAAGAACACGTCGCGCCAGTTCGCCGGCGCCACGGTCATCGTCCTGACGCCGTCGGGCGAGTAGATCAGCCCGGTCAGCCCGGAGCCGAGCACGCCGAACACCGCCTCCGCCTCGCGGAACGCCGCGACCTGCTCGACGAACGACACGTGCCCCATCTCGACCAGCCCGAACCCGGCCTGCTCCAGCACCTCGATCGTCTCGTCGGCGTTGAACACGTTGCGGGTGCGCACGTCGCGCCGCAGCAGCCCGAGCCTGCGCCCCGCCTTCGAGCCCGGCACGCCCTGCACGCGCGAGCGCATCGCGTCCAGCGCCGCCGGGTGCATCGCGACGTGCGACCACACCGGAGTCATCGCGAACAGCTGGGAGAAGCGGTGGTTGAACCTGTGATCGAGCGGCAGGATGCGGTCCTCGCCGATCCCGTACGCCGCGAGCGACTCCAGCACCGCGGTGGAGAAGCTGCGCTCCTCGGTGCGGCGGATGATGTCGATCGGGATCGCGTAGCGGAACCGCCCGGGGTGCGCCTGCTCCGCCATTACCACCTTGGGCAGCAGCTCGCCGAGCCAGTGCCCCCACACCGACACCGCCCCCCAGCGCGCGATCAGCAGCACCGGGTCGTCGATCTGCACCAGCCCCAGCGGCGCCGCCAGCAGCTTGGTCAGGATGTCCGGGCTGTCGTGCATCCCCGGCCAGATCTGGTCCTCGATCAGCACGTTGTCGGTCAGGATCAGGTAGGAGTGGTTGCCGATCACCGTGGTGCCGGGCGAGAGCGCCACCAGCCCGATCGGGTCGAGCTGCACCTGCCGGGCGTGGTAGAGCCCCTGCAGCCGGGTGCGGGTCACGCCGCCGTCGTCGACCTCGCCGGCGTTGGTGTGCACGCACACGGTCGGCAGGTCGACCAGTCGCGACGGCGCCAGTTCCTCCACCTTGGGGGCGAAACGCAGCAGGCTGAGCCGGTCAGGCAGGGACGACATAGACGGCTTCCAGAAATGCGTTGCTCGCTCGGCGCAGACTCAGGCACGGCCCGGGCCGCAGGCCGGTCCCGGGAAGGCGAGCGCAGGAGGGTGACGTGGCGCGCGGCGCCTCCGCAGGATCGGTGTTCGTGTCGGATCGTTCCCTGGACAGCCGTCCGCACGATGGCATGTGCATCCTATTCCGCAACCGTGCCGCTGTGCCACACCCGACATGGGTGTGGGCGCGGCACCCGCCACATTGCCCGCAGCGCGATTGACATTCGATGAACGGGGAGCAGCCGATGGCCACCGACCCTGCCTCGCAGCCCCTGCCCGGCCGCTACCGACATTACCGGGGCGGCCTCTACACGCTGCTCTGCGTCGGCCGGCACAGCGAGACGGAGGAGTGGCTGGTCACCTACACCTCGGAGCAGACCGGCGACCACTGGGTGCGCCCGCTGGCGATGTGGAGCGAGAGGGTCGAAGGCCGGCTGCGCTTCGAGCGGGCGGAGGAAGAATAGAAAGTAAGGCCGGGCTCTGCCCGGACCCGCCAGGGGCGAGCCGCCCCTGGACCGGCTTTACTTAAAAAGTGGTTTCCAAAGGCGAGCCTTTGGCGGAGTTTGAGGCAGAGCCTCAACCTTGCTTCCTTGCTTTACTGCGTCAGCCGCCGCTTCAGCGCCTCGTTGACCAGCGCCGGGTTTCCTTTCCCCGCCATTGCCTTCATCACCTGCCCCACGAAGAACCCGAACAGCTTGTCCTTGCCCCCGAGATACTCGCGCAGCTTGTCCGGGTTGCCCGCCAGCACCGCCTCCACAGCCGCGTCGATCGCCCCCGTGTCGACCACCTGGCGCAGCCCCTTCGCCTCGACGATCGCGCCGGGCGCCTCCCCGGTCTCGACCATCGCCTCGAACACGTCCTTGGCGATGCGCCCGTTGATCGTCTGATCCGCCATCAGGTCGAGCAATGCCCCCAGCGACTCCGCACTCACCGGGCTGTCCGCGATCGAGCGCCCGGTCCGGTTCAGCGCCGCGAACAGCTCCCCGATCACCCAGTTCGCCGCCAGACGCGCATCCCGCCCCGCCGCCACCGCCTCGAAGAAATCCGCCGTCGCCTGCTCCATCACCAGCACGCCCGCGTCGTATCGCGGCAGCCCGAAAGCCCCCACGAACCGCGCCTGCTTGGCGTCCGGCAGCTCCGGCAGACCCGCCCGCAGCCCGTCCACCCACGCCTGCTCCAGCACCAGCGGCAGCAGGTCGGGGTCCGGAAAGTAACGGTAGTCGTGCGCGTCCTCCTTCGACCGCATCGACCGCGTCTGCCCGCGCGCCACGTCGAACAGCCGCGTCTCCTGCGCGACCTCGCCGCCCGACTCCCATACGCCCACCTGCCGCTTCGCCTCCGCCTCGATCGCCAGCATCACGAAGCGGATCGAGTTGACGTTCTTCACCTCGCACCGCGTCCTGAACGCCTCGCCGGCGCGGCGCACCGACACGTTGACGTCCGCCCGCATCGAGCCCTCGTCCATGTTGCCGTCGCACGTGCCCAGATACCGCAGGATCGAGCGCAGCTTGCGCAGGTAAGCCCCCGCCTCCTCCGGCGAACGGATGTCCGGCTCGCTGACGATCTCCATCAGCGCCACGCCCGCCCGGTTCAGGTCGATGAACGAGCGGCTGGGGTCCTGGTCGTGCAGCGACTTGCCCGCGTCCTGCTCCAGGTGCAGCCGCGTCACCCCGATCGCCTTGCGCGCCCCACCCTCCAGCTCGACCTCGACCACGCCCGCGCCCACGATCGGGTGCGCGAACTGGCTGATCTGGTAGCCCGCCGGCAGGTCCGCGTAGAAGTAGTTCTTCCGGTCGAACCGGCTCACCAAGTTGACCCGCGCCTCCAGCCCGAGCCCGGTGCGCACCGCCTGCGCCACGCACTCCGCGTTGATCACCGGCAGCATCCCGGGAAAGCCCGCGTCCACGAAGCTGACCTGCGTGTTCGCCGCCGCCCCGTACTCCGCAGACGCCCCGGAGAATAGCTTCGCCCGGCTCGTCACCTGGGCGTGCACCTCCAGCCCGACTACGATCTCCCACGCGCCAGTGGCGCCCTCGACCTGGTAGCTCACGACGACGGGCCTGCAAGGAAGCAAGGCTGGGCTCTCCCTCCGCTGCCCATTCCAATGGCCCAAGAGGGCCATCGGAACCTTTGGGCAGCTCCGCCCAGACCCGCCAGGGGGGAGGCCCCCCCTGGACCGGTTTCTTTTAAGTAGTGGATTCCAAAGGCGAGCCTTTGGCGGAGTTTGAGGCAGAGCCTCAACCTTGCCTGCCTGCCCTTCACTCCGGCTGGCTCCTCGCCCACTCGAACGTCTTCTCCTGCTGCTCGCGTACGAACGCCTGCAGCGCCTCCGGCTCCACCTCCTCGTCGAGGTACTCGTGCTCCACCGCCGCCCTCATGAAGCCCTCGAGCGCCGCGGTGTCCATCTCGCCGGACGCCACGTTCTTCTTGTTCACCACCACCGCGGTGATCATCGGCCACCCCTTCGCGCGGGCGTACTCGACCAGCCGCAGCAGGTGCGCGCTGAGCTGGTTGTGCAGCTTGCTCACCGTGCCCCCGGTGCGCACCGCCACGTCGTCGTACGACAGGCACACGCCGTCGCGCGCCGACTGGCGGATCGCCTCCAGCGTCTTGTCGAAATCCAGCGTCTTGCCGTACAGCGCCTCGCGCCGCTGCATCGCCTCCAGGAACACCGGGTGCTTGGTCAGCCCCTTGCGCCGGTAGTTGTCGAGCAGGTTGTCCAGCTCGATCTTGGTCTTGTTGGTCAGGTCGATGGGTCTCACGCGACTGCTCCCAGCACCGGCAGGGTCATGGCCCCGGCGGCACGCTCGATGGCCGCGCCAACCGCGAACACCGTCTCCTCGTCGAAAGGCCGCCCGATCACCTGCAACCCGAGCGGCAGCCCTTCGCCGTCCAGCCCCGCCGGCACCGACATCGCCGGCACCCCCGCCATGCTCGCCGGCACGGTGAACACATCGTTCAGGTACATCGTGATCGGGTCGCCCATGTTCGCCCCCTGCGCGAACGCCGCCGACGGCGCCGTCGGCGTCACCAGCGCGTCCACGCGCGCGAACACGTCCGTGAAGTCGCGCAGGATCAGCGCCCGCACCTTCTGCGCCCGCAGGTAATACGCATCGTAGTAGCCCGCCGACAGCACGTACGTCCCGATCAGGATGCGGCGCTTGACCTCCTCGCCGAACCCCTCCGCGCGCGTCGCCTCGTACAATTCCGTGAGATCGTGCCCCGCCGCCCTGCGCCCGAACCGCACCCCGTCGTAGCGCGCCAGGTTCGACGACGCCTCCGCCGGCGCCACGATGTAGTAGGTCGCGAGCCCGTACTTCGTGTGCGGCAGCGACACGTCGACGACCTCCGCCCCCGCCTCGCGCAGCCACGCCAGCCCCTGCCGCCACAGCGCCTCGATCGCCTCCGGCATTCCCTCCGCCCGGTACTCGCGCGGCACCCCGATCCGCAAGCCCCGCACCCCCCGCGCACACGCCGCGGCAAAGTCCGGCACCGGCCTGTCCACGCTGGTGCTGTCGCGCGGATCGAACCCCGCCATCGACCCCAGCAGGATCGCGCAGTCCTCGACCGTGCGCGCCACCGGCCCCGCCTGGTCCAGCGAGGACGCGAACGCCACGACCCCGAACCGCGAGCACCGCCCGTACGTCGGCTTGATCCCCGCGATGCCGCAGAAGCTCGCCGGCTGCCGGATCGAGCCCCCCGTATCCGTCGCCGTCGCCCCCAGCGCCATGCGCGCCGCCACCACCGCCGCCGACCCGCCCGACGACCCCCCCGGCACCAGCGCCTGGTTGCTGCCGCGGCGGCGCCACGGATTCTCCACCGCGCCGTACGCCGACGTCATGTTCGAAGACCCCATCGCGAACTCGTCGAGGTTGGTCTTGCCCAGGAACACCGCCCCGTCGCGCAGCAGATTCGCCGTCACCGTGCTCTCGTACGGCGGCACGAACCCCTCCAGCATCAGGCTCCCCGCCGTGGTCCGCACCCCCTCCGTGCAGAACAGGTCCTTGATCGCGATCGGCAGCCCCGCCAGCGTCCCCGCCGTGCCCGCCGCCAGCGCCGCGTCCGCCGCGTCCGCCTGCCGCATCGCGGCCTCCGACGTCACCGTGATGAACGCGTTGAGCCGCGGGTTGTGCGCCTCGACCGCCTCCACATGCGCCGCCACCAGCTCGCGCGCCGAGAACCGCTTCGCCCGCAGCCCGTCCCGCGCCCCCGCCAGCGTCAGCTCCGTCAGCATCACTCCACCACCTTCGGCACGGTGAAGAACCCGCCCTCTGCCCCGGTCGCGTTCGCCAGCACCCGGTCCGCATACCCGCCGTCCGTGACCACGTCCTCGCGCAGCCGCAGCGCCGTCGGCACCACCCCGGTCAGCGGCTCCACCCCCGCGACATCCACCTCGTCGAGCTGCTCGATCCAGCTCAGGATGGAGCCCAGCTCCGCGCCAAGCCGCGCCACCTCGGCATCCGTCACCCGGATGCGCGACAGTCGCGCGATGCGACGGATCGTCGCGTCGTCCAGCGTATGCGTCATGGCGGCGGGCAAACTCCTGGCGGCAGGCCGAACCCTGGACCATAACCCCCGCCATGCCCCTGTTCAACCTGACCGAGTTGCGCGCCGCCCTCCCCCGCGACAGCCGCATCCTCGGCCTCGACCCCGGCGCCCGCACCATCGGCCTGGCCCTCTCCGACGTCTCCCTGATGCTCGCCAGCCCCTACGCCCAGATCGCGCGCGCCAAACTCTCCGCCAACGCCCACGAGATCGCCGCCCTCGCCCGCAGCGTCGGCGCAGGCGCGCTCGTCGTCGGCCTCCCCCTCTCGCTCGACGGCAGCTTCGGCCCCGCCGCCCAGGCCGCCCGCGACTGGACTCGCGACCTCTCCGCCCTCACCTGCCTGCCCGCCGCCCTCTGGGACGAGCGCCTGTCGTCGAGCGCCGTCAACCGCTTCCTGATCGGCGAGGCCGACATGACCAGGAAGCGCCGCGCCGCCGTCGTGGACCAGATGGCGGCGGCCTACATGCTCCAGGGTGCGCTGGACGCGAGCGCGCCGGCAAGCAAGAAAGGCCAGGGCTCTGCCCTGGACCCGCTGGGGGCCGCGCCCCCAGACCCGCCCTCATAGATGTTGATCATGAATGCCTTAACTGTCTGCGCTTCCCTGTATAAGGTTAAGTGACGGTCTGTAAAGGAACGGTACACGCCAAGCTACGTCGGGATGAACACCTAATCGTTCAAAGAACCCTATATCTTCAAGTTTGTATGCAGTGTCAAGCGCTGTGACGGCATCTACACCCCATAGCAGGCCTAAGTTATGAAGATTTTGTGTTGCTTTTTGCTCTTTTAATGCCTCTATGGCCATTTTTAACTTAGGAAATTCAGCAAACAACGTTTGCTCTAGACGTACTTTCGACACTGCCGGCAAGGCGTCTTTAAATGCAATCTGCTCAAATAATTTACCTTCCGGAAGCGATTTCTCACCCCTCTGAAGCCGATTAATTTGTTGATCACGAAGCTCGTTTAAGAAATGAATAAGCTCACGTGGTGTTGTTGGTTGCATTGAGTCTCTTGTGCGCCCAAGAATCCACCCGAATGTCTTTGGTTTGTTAGAGCCTGTTTCTACCTGATCTGGAAACATTCTGTATATAAAACGCTCTTGTGAATTGTAGTCAGCTAAAATCTCCTCTTTTTTTACATTATAATATTCGCAAATGTGAGAGTTTGATAACGCACGCCGAACTACTAAGTTAATTAAATCTTCCGACTTCCATTTTATATATAGAGATCTTTCAATATGACTTGCCTCTCTGAAACCTTCGTGGAGGATATTTGCCCAAATATCAGTACGAAGAAATATTTTTGTGCTGATTGCTTTACAGGCTTTTGTGTCTAGGTACGCTTTGAATAGTGCTCTAAGTGCCTGATTCTCTAAATCCTGCTTATCAGCGAATGCAACATCCAATCGGTCTAAAACAACCCAGATCACCAAACCAGCCTCAATAAGCGCATCATTAGCTAGTCGAAATAAATCATCAATCGAAACTATCCCATGTTTAGCTTGAGACAGACCGGGCTCGCGGAGAACTATTTTTCCTGTTAAGCCAATAGGCATACCGGTCACAGGATCTATTGCCACCCCAGCTTGGATTGACTCAGCTCGACTCAAACTACGCACATAGTCAAAAACATACTTAAGCGCTTTACTCAATGTAAAATTAGAAGGAATTAGCTCAGCATCTTCAAGAGTTTTGATAACTAATTTACACTTTTCACCTGTAACTCCGTAGTCCTTCATAGATTGAGCACAAAGAGTAAGTATATACAACTTCCAAAGATTAACGAATTCAAATTCACTCTCAGGCGGATTATCACCTAGATCTTTAAATGCTGGAGTGCCCTGTGGATTTTCTCCTGGAACAACAATTACGTTTCTATCAAATAAAGCCTCCTGATTTTGTGATATAAGACTGTAGATAGCACTTTTCCCACTTCCTTTCGGACCATAGACTACATCAATATCACCGCTAAAAACTCTACTCCATTGCTTAGTCTCCACGAAATAAGCGTGTAGTTGCTCTCTTTCTTCCTCTGCTGTCCGCTTCCCAAACGTCGAGCTTCGGAGGACATCAAGTGGCGTCATACAATCTGCTCCATCCGCTTGTTTCCTAACACGCAATAGCATAACGTGCAGGTTCTAGAGTTAGCTAGAAATTTTATAAAAGATCTCTCTTTTAGACAAGTAGGTATATTTGATTGTCTAGCATACTCCTTTGGCAACGGGATGCACGCTACCGCCGCCGCTCGTGCCGGCACCACCATGCCCCGCGCGATTGCGGTCGCGCAGGTCGCTTCTCCCCGAACTGTTCGATCCGGCATACACCAGGAGACGGATCACATCAGATACAGAAAATCTTCGTCCCGGAAATCTGTCACCCGCGCCAGACGCTCGACCCGCCCACCCGGAAACTCCCAAACCACCCACCCCTCAACCACGTACGTCATGATCTCCCCCTGCGCGATGCGCCACGCCCGCCCCGCCTCTCCCGCCTGGAAGCTCGCCCACGCCGGCGCCGACAAGGCCGACCCAGCCTGCTCGGAGGTCGCAACCCCCTCCGGCCCGCCCCCGCGCGCCCTCTCCGACGAACCCGTCACCCCCGCAGGTTCCGCACCGCCGTCTCGCGCAGCACGAGCTGCTTTACTGTCCCGCCCCGCCACGCGTTCGCCGCCGGATCGACCGCCGGCACCGCGATGTCCCCCCGCGCGCCCCGACGCTCCGCCGCCGACACCCCGAACCGCGCGTCGCGCCCCGCGACCTTGCCCGCGTCGACCTGCCCGTCCCTGGTGAACCCCATCATCAGTTGCGGAATGCCCATCGGGAACGCCGGGTCGCGGTCGATCTGCCAGGTGTGCCAGGTCTTCCCGTACGTCGAGACCAGGTCCGCCATGAACGCGTGTTCCGCCACCTCCGGCACCCCCGGCGCGATCAGCTCGCCCGACGCCACCTCGTAGTCATGGCTGTGCCACAGCGACTTCTCCTCCGCCGGCAGGGTCGCGAACAGCCGCGCGCTGACGATGTACTCGATGCCGATCAGCTTCGCGTCCGACCGGTTCGAGTCGTAGATCACGCACTGATGGAAGTCCTCGTTCAGGTGCGTGCAGTAATGGTTCGCCTCCACCTGCCGCCCCATGTCGTCGGCATAGAAATGGAACCCGTTGAGATACTCGCTCATCGCGTCGAGCGGCCGCTTGACCTGCACCGCGTCCGCCGCCGTGTCGAGCACGTGGCTCCGCGTCGAGAGCGGAGCGCCCGGCACCGGCACCTCCGGCTTCTCCGCAGCCGCCGCCCGCCCGAACAGCGCGGCCACCGGCGCCGCCACCGCACTGGCGACGAGCGACCGCCCCAGGCAGCGGCGGCACGTCATGGTATGAAGCAGCCCCATCGTCGTCCCCCGATCCGTCCGCACCCGCCGCGCAGCCCCCGGCAGCGTAGCAGGGCCTCGCCCGCCTGAACCGCCCCTGGCCTCGCCCCGCCTTCAACTCTCGCCCGGCCTTCGACTCTTGCTCGGCCGCCAACCCCGACGAGCCTACTCCCTCGGCACCGGGCTGCACGCCACCGCCGCCGCCCGCGCCAGCACCACCATCCGCCGCGCCGCCACCGCACCCCCCGCCATCTCCCCCGCCAGGTGCGTCAGCAGCGGCGTCGACAGCACCGCGTGCGCCGCCGTGTTCACCGCCACCTCGACCACCGCGGTCGCCGTCGCCGCCAGCGCCGTGCGCCGCAGCAGCCCCAGCGTGCCCACCACCCCCGGCCGCAGCCCGTACACCGCCGCCACCTGCCGGATCAGACGCAAGCCCCGCCAGCTCACCAGCAGCACCACCAGCGCCGGCGCCGGCGTCGCCGCCATCCCCGCCACCACCTGCAGCGCCGCCCTGCGCCCCAGCGCGTCCGCCTGCGCCCGTAGGCTCGCCTCCGGCCCTGCCCGCAACAAGGCCAGGATCGCGTCCGGATCGTTCGCCCCGCGCAGCGCCGGCACCAGCGCCTCGCCCTCCGCCAGCCCCCCCGCCCACTCCAGCGCCGCCCGCGCCCGCCTGACCGCGTCGCCTCCCGCGAAGTCGCGCCGCAGCCGGTCCACCGCGCGCAGCGCCAGCAGCCCCGCCACCGCCCGCGCCCCCCCCCCCAGCAGCAGCCCGAACCCCCCCCCCCCCCCCCCCCCCGGGCC
>JAABUS010004319.1_pt1 | contig 20735 bp, 18 predicted proteins | sample 5560161 | NCBI WGS metagenome assembly JAABUS01 (sample SAMN10711885, study PRJNA513376) | rock metagenome | isolation source: Antarctica rocks | place: Antarctica: Victoria Land, Trio Nunatak nord | collected 2016-01-04
ACTCTCGATCACGTAGTCTTGACAGTTTCAATGAAAAATGAAATTGTTAGATTTCATGAAAGAGATCGCGTTTTTAAAATCTGAAATATCGATTGCATTGACGTTGTAGACAAAGATGCTTCTTCTGTGTCAATTTGTGAATGTCGATTTATCAGAGACGACGTTAAGCTTGAAGTGAGAATATTCATCAATAACTTCGTAGATGATGTGTTTCGAATTGTTCTCGAGATATAGTGCTCAATGTTCATAATTATCGATCACAGAACGATACATAGCAACATACAATTTTGACATGATTGTGACAGACTTTCGTGAAATGCAAAGAACACTGAATCTAGTCAACAAGATCATCAGAGCATATAACAGAGTTTGACTCACAAAAAGTATATAATGAATGTCAGAGAAGTGATACGAGTTATACTGATAGAAATATACTAATACATGAGCAAGACTGATTTCTTAAATACGCATAATTTGATGATCTTTGTTCAGCTGATGACGACTGAAAATGCTTTCTATCGCTTGCATGATGAAGATAGCTAGTCATTTTGATCTTTCACACTAGATATGACTCATCTATTTCTGCAAGAATCATCTTCACTAGTGAATCATAGCAAAGAATGTTTTTGATTGATACACATTGTGATTTTGCAGACTAGCTTTTAAGAAGTCAGTAATAAGTCTAGAGAAGATCGAGTGAGTCTTTGCTGCAAGACTGCAGATGAATCAGAAGATCGTTGATTTGCTCAACGCATTTTGCGATCGCGATAGATACAAACGATTAAAAGTATCGATAGTCTGAATGTTGATGCTCAACGAATGTTGAGAGCTGTCTCTCAGCACGATAGAACGAGCATTATTGACGAGTCTAGCTGAGTTAGAAAAGCGAATTGTTACTTTGATGAGTTGACGAGAGAGATCGATGCTGAAGTAGAAGTGATTTGCGTCTTTTTATTAATTGAGATGCAAACAATCTTGATTGAGTCAAAGACAATGATGCTCAAACAGTTAGGCAAAGCTCAGCATCATGTGACATTTTGAAGCATTATCTTGACTTTACTGATCTAGAACTAGTGAGAAGTTTTTGAAGAAAATGTCGACGCTAATAAACCATTCTCTTGTTATGCTCAAGTACTGAATTTCTCATCGCTTCGCAACACGCAAGAGCGTCTATCTAATGCTTCAATCATTAAAATCAATGACAAGAAAATTTGAGATGTTCGAACTCAAAAGAGTGTGTGCATCAGAACTACTACGAAGAATCTTCGCAAGATCTTCATTGAAACTCACTGATATTCTCTTTCGCTTTCTTCACGACGACTGAACTCTCTTTATTCTTCTTCTTATCATTTTCTAATTCGTCAATCATCGCGTTGTCAAAACGATCTATGACTCGCAGAACTGTTGTCGTTCAAAGTGTCAGCTTCTTTCTACTCTTCAATTCAGTCTCACATTCTACCTTTCAACTATCTCGAGCTCGAACGAAATTCATGCTCAAATACTTTCTCTGATACTCGTTGATACTTCGACAAGATCGCGCGTACATGCGTGAAAAGTGCGAAGAAACAGATATACGAGAATGCAAGAAGCTGCAGAAAGAGCTCGAGTCGATATGATCATGATAGCTCAAATGATGAGTCATCATCAACATCTTTCTTTTCTTTTCTCAGTCTGTTCTTTCCTTCTTTAGCTCTTCTCTTTGCCTTTCTCAGTCTGTTCTCTCTCTCTTTAGCTCTTCTCTTCGTCTTTCTCAGTCTGTCATTTCTCTATTTAGCTCTTCTCTTCGCCTTCGCCTTCGTCAATCTTTTTCTCAGTTCTCTCTTTCATTCTCTTCTCTTGTCAATTTCTCTGTCAAGTCGCTCGATGATTCGCTTCTTCTTCTTCGCTCTTCTCATCAGTTTCTTCTTTCGTCTCTTATACTTCTCAATCTTCTCTTTCACATTCTCGCAGATTGCGAAGATCTTGAAGTTCGTTTTGTGTCTCTAAGCTTGAGAGTGAGTGAGTCAATTTGACTTTGACAGTCTTGAAGAAAGACGTGAAGATGTGCAATGTCTTGAGATTTCGTTGTACTCACTGATGATATTGCAGATGTCGTCTTGATTGACTTTTTAAAGATCATGAGAAATGCTGAAGATGTAGATAGAGACGCTGATTGACTCATCTTCGACGTCAGACTATGTAGATTCAGCTTTGAGATTGTTCTTTCGTCGCTTTTGTTGATTCTCTGTGAGCGTTGAGAAGTCTGAGATGTCAGCGAATGTCTTTATACTTCTTCATTCTCTTGTAATGCATCACGTTCAAGTCTTAAAGCTTCATTCTAACCTTTCGCTCTTTCAGCCTCAATGTCAGTCTCTTTCTGCTCATTTCTATAATCGATACTTCTCTTGAATCTTTGATCAAGTGATAGATCTTGCTGACTGATCATGAAGAATGATGAATACAATTGTCTTGATAATTGATTCTGAGTCTCGAATATGTCTGATTAATGATGTGAATTCGACTGAAAAGAAAACACTTATCATGATATAAACATGAAGATGAGATGCAGAGTAGATGAGATGCAATCATGTGTATCTTGTTGATTCGACGAGTCTGCAGAGCTCGAGTTCGTGTGAAAACTCATTAGCACTAGTTACTGATATTTGATATGAAGAGCTCTCGTAGTTGCTAATTTACACTCTATAAAACATTTTGAAAGATGCTCTTTGAAGAGAGTAACTGTCATCTAACTGAGAATATGTACGTCTATGAACTGCTAGACTTCGCTAACTTCATTGCAGTAAACAGTTATTGATCTAACAATCATGTGATCTAAGTCATCTGAACACAATCAATCAAAGTCTAAAAGTTGCTTCGAAAACTCATTCTAAAACTGCTTGAAATTTGCAGATCTTCTTTCGACATTTCAACGCTGCTGTTTCGCAGCCTTCTGATTTCTTGACTTCTTAAATGCTCGCTCGATTGTTTGAGTAAATGAGATGATCGATGTAACTTCTTGCGAGCTGCTATCATCTTCATTCATTAATGTGAACTTGACGTTTGATTGCTGAGAACTCTGAGATTCTGATTGTGAGAAAGAAGCTGACTGTGAGAGACTGAAATCTATATCAGGCGACAAATCATCGATAGCTGAGCAGATTCTTTTGTGATGAATCAACATTCATGTATTGTAGACGTTCTTTGTGAACTTGTACATCATTCATTTGTTCTTCTCGTTCAGAGCAATGAAGTTGAATGTGTGAATGAAATGACGATAGAAGATTGTCTTATCTCTCTTGACAATAGCGTAGTGATCGTAAATTCTCATCGATCTGTGATCGTGCAAGATCGAAAAGGCGAGAATTTTCTGATAAAGCTCTTTTTCGCACTTCACAGCTTTGTAGAGCTGAACAAGAGCTCTTTCGACGACGATCATGCTGTGCGCGTTCTGACAATCGACAATGTCGAGAGTCGCGACGTCACACTTCATCTCACAAGTGAAGAATGAAAAGTACATTCGATAGATTGCAATGAATAAGAAGTTTTCGAAGACGTTGTCAATGAGCGAATCGAGCTTCTTAAGCTGCTCGTTGATGAATGCAGATCTTCTGAATTCAACAGAATAGTTCGATCTTGACAGTGAACTCTTCACTGCTATGTTGTCAGTTCAGTATTCATTAATTCTCTCAATCAGATGTTCAAGATGCGTAGCATCTAATGTCTTCAAATTCTCAGCTGAGAGTACAATGTACGAGATTATACTGCGAATCACTTGAGCCTCATTTCTATTCTGTACTTTGTCACATGTTGTCTGAAATAGATTGTCTTGAAATAGAGAATCTTTCGAGACTGTCTGCTCTGAGTTCAGAAATGTTTTGCATCTAGCTAGACTCATCTCTGTTACGTCTAATTTGAACTTCTTCATGTAGCTTTCTTTGTTCTCAAGCAACGTGATGTAACGTGCAGTTTGATATGAAGCACTTTTCTTCTTTCGATTCTTTTGATCGCTGAAGTCATTCAAGCTTGAATCTGACTGTTTTCGACTGAGTGAGGTCGAAACTTTCCTGATGAAACATGATAGTCTAAAATCATTCGTCTTCACGTACTTGACAGTCTGAGTAGAATTTTTCATTTGTTCTTTCAGTCAGCTGCTCTGTTCAAAATCTTCTCTTATTTAACTGTCTTGTTCAAAGTATTTCTTGAGTCATCTTTTGATCAGAATTCAATATTCAAGCGAATCGATGTTCTTATTCTTGATGTCACTCGCTCTTTTCTTCTTCTTCTCTTTCAGTTCTATCTCAGCAGTGCAGCTTGAAGACGAGATCAGTAGTCTCTTCGAAGAAGACTGATCTCAAATTCAAGAAGAAAGATTTTCAGCTTCTTGTTCTTCTTGCTCTCGTTTTCATTTTCGAAAGAACACGAATGATTTTGAAAGTATCTGCGAACTCTATTGTATCTGTACTAGATCAGAGCTGCAGCATGACAAGAGAAGTAATGAAGACACATACTTTTCTGCTCTCGAGAATGTTACTTGCTGAAGAGAAGAAAGACGTTTATACTTTCTGAATGTAATTACTTTTGAATGTGAATTGCTTATGAAGATTTTCTATCGCTTGTAGACGTGCACTTTTGCGAACGACTTGTTGTTTCTTGATGACTTGAGATCGCTTTTCTACAGATGATCAGCTCAGACAATCGAAGTACAAATCTCAAATACTTCATCTTGATTCTTCGATTCTGAAGATTGATGTTGATTACTTTTAATGTTTGACTTTGCTTGATCGCAAGTCATGTTGATTAGAATAAGATGACAGATCTTTATGTAGTTGCTGATATGAAACAGCAACGAGATAGTTGCAGAAACAATTGATGAAAGATGATGTGATCAACGACGTGAAAAGTCTTGACAAGATGCAAGATGCTATCTCGTCACGCTCGTCTTGTTAGCGACAGCTCATTGACAAAGCTCACGATGAGTCATAGTCACTAGTAGATGCTTTTATCAAGACGATTCACAGCGAATTTAACAGTTACTTCATATTCTATCAAACTTGCTGTTCATCTGAATCTATGCAAATATCTAGTCTGCTTCAATACTTCTCTCAGAATTGACAACACAGTCTCGTTTGCATAATTGCTTGATGAACTAATCGTGAGTAATATCGTTTCAAGAATTGTGATTTACATTAACATAGTTGTCATAGCAGACATCAAGAATTCAACGTCTTGTCAAGCAGTAAAGACTGAAGAGATGACGATGACTCATGATGAAAACTTAAATCATCTCACTCAACTCAAGCTGATCACGAGAATCTTGATTCTCTACTCACATCAAATATGAACGATCGACGAATCGAAGATTGAGATCAAGCGACAACAAGAATATTAGATCGCGTGATTGAAAGCTGAGACATAGAGAAGTCAGCAGATGAATGAGATGATAATACACTAAAGCTGCAGACGATGTCTCGATCGTCGATCATCTGTATCATCATCTCGTCATTCTTGCTCGTTTCTGTTCTCTGCAACAGCTATCTTTATACACAAGATCACTAACATGCGTCTCACTCTTCGAAAACGCTCGTGACAACATCATGATACTTTTCAACGACTTGTTTAATAACAAGAAATCAACTTATCATTTATCGTCATTATGCTGACAACAATCAGAAGTAGTCGAATTCTGCTTTGAGTAATATGTCGTTCTTATGTACTTTCAAGACTTCTATCATCATGACATTCTTTGACATGTCTCTTCATGTTGCTTCGAACGTTAAATGCTCTCTCACATTCAGAGCAAAGACATTTAAATGACTTCTCTTCGATGTGTGAACGACTGTGAATTCTCAGACTCGAGAGTCGTAAGAATGCTTTATTGCACATTTGACAGACGTTTTCATTCTGAGATTGATCGATAGATGCTGCAGAGAATGATGAAGAAATGTAATGATGATGATGCAAAGAATTGTCTTGATCAACTGAAGATACTTCATTTGAATTGAACGTTGACGAAGTAATGATGACTGAGATATTTGACGATGAAAACGTAAATGATAATGATCATTGTGAAGAGCACATTGATGATAATTCTAAACACTGTTGCGTCGAAGAAAGATATGAATATTTTGAGTTTGTTTCAGCAGATTGAGAGTACAAGAAAGCATGACATAACGATTCTGATGCTGAGAAAGCTAGCGACTGCTCAGATTGACGTTGCTGATGAGAATTAAGATTGTTGATTGCATCGTCGAAGTAAGTAGAAACAGACACTGAGTAATGCAAAGAGCTTGCAGACGAAGAGTCATTGAGACTATTGAATCTGAAATCTGATCTTCAAAGAGTACTTGATGATAGTGCTTTTGATTCGCTTATGATAGATGACACATAGTCTTATGCTTGAAAAATCGCGATCGAGATATTTCGTTCTTGTTCTTGCTGCTGCTGCTTTTTCTCGTTCACTGTAGATATAGTGAATTAAGAAAATGCATCTAAAAGACTAGAAAGCTTACGTTGCTGCTCATGTTTGAGATCAGAGCTATTCATCATGTCAATCAAATTTTGAATGAAAAGCAGAGTGCACTTGCTATTAGTATTCTCAATTAGTGATGATGAACGCTGAGACAATTGAGTGTAGACAGATGACTGACTAGTGTGAGAACTTGCTGCTAAGACAGATGACATTTCTGTCGTGAAGTAGAGCAGCTGAATTTATACAAGTAACGATGTGTTGATGTGCAATAAGTATTCAATCTATTAAATGAGCAGCTGCTTACAAGATTCTTGAAGTCTATTGAAGACTTCGAAGATGCAGAATCTGAATATTCTCTTCGATTCTGATTTGATTCATCACAGTCATGTATCTTGAATTCTCAATGTCAAAGTGCACTATCGACTACGTCATCTTCTTCTGAATCGCAACTGATGTCTGCTGCATTTTCATATCAGCTTTTTGATCAAGTGATGAAGACTGAAACGATGATCGTTTCTTGATGAGCTTATGTGCTGTAGATGTTTCGTTCTCTGATTGATGATTGATGCGCTTCTCATAGAATCGATAGTCAATGTCTGAGCAATAGAATGATTAATAATTTCTTCGCTGCTGTTGAGTATTCATGTGTAATCAAACCTTGCAGATTTATTGTCAATGCAGAAGAGAAATTGCTGAGACAGTTGCAACAAGCGAGATTGCATAGATGAGCTGTTGACGAAACTTCTTTCATAATCAGAAAGAAAGACAATGAAAGCGTGCAGATGAGACTGCAGAAGACAAGATTAAGCGAGACGAGAAAGATAGAAGCGACAACATGCAGAAAACTTTTCAAGATGAGACTGCAAGAAGAACAGATTCTTTATATCAGATGCGCAGAAACATGATAGTAGCAGTCTCTTCTCTTCTTATTCATATGTTCAAATTAGAAGATTTTAAATATCAATACGATTAGAGACGAACGACGTTGATCTTCGCAGTGATGTATTATTTACACAGCATTGACTCGAGTTTCTGCAGTGATCAAATCGTTTGACGAAAATCAGAAAAACGTGCTTCTTTCATCAATCAGTTGAACATGTGATTTGATATCACTATTCTGATGATGAGCTTACAGCTCTAGTGAGCTTGAAAAGAAAAATGTGCTTTCGAAGCGTGCTCGCTGCAGTCACGAAAAGAAGACGCTGCGCTATTTTATTTTCGTGAATTCATCATGATTGCTCTTACTTCGTCTTACTACAAGAAATACTTGTCAGACGAAAGTGTTCAAAAAGAGCGAATGAAAAAATTGAAGATCAAAGTCATCACGCAAACGACGACAGCTTTGAAACGAAATGCAATAGAGAATCATGTCTTCTCTATAGACACTGTCAAAATGCTTCTGATTCATCATGCAATTCTTAATCAGAACTTACATTTTGCACACTGAACTATTTATTTGTATCAACTACAGAATTTCGTTGATCAGCAGTCAAATTTGATTATGACGAGACATTCAATATGACTAATGACTATTCTGTCGCTAAATGAGAAATATTGATTTCAGATGTTCAACTACGACTGAGTTGAATGTGATGAAAGCAACAGCTTAACAAAGATGAACGAAATTCTGAGAACATCACGAAAGATGTTATATTTTGAGTACTTAATTATAATAGCTGCTAAGATAAGTATCACAGAATGAGTAAGAATCGTAGCTGACATTCTCAATTTCTCAATACAGTGAATCACGAAAATCTTCTGTGTGATATTGAAGAATTCTGTCAGTGAGTGAACGTGACGAAAGCAAAGACGATGACGCGAATCATCTTGAAGACAGCGAAAACGTACAAGCTGACAACTAAACTATACGCGTTAGCGCGACTTTGCATGTAATGTTCTCGCTTCACTTGTCAAAATGCTCACTTATTTCAATAGATTTACTTCAAGACACGCTGACGTAAGAGAAATTTGCAATAGACTCACACACAAGCTTTATGAATTATCAGCGAGCGAAGAGAAGTATTCTGATCTTCACTCTGAATGATGCTTCTCGATAGCTTGCGCTTGCACTGAAGATTCAAAAGAGTACGCGAAAATGAATTGAATCTTAGAGAATATTGACAATGTAAATAAGTCGATAAGATTTTCATCTTCATTTTAAATTCGAAACTCACTATTATTGATAGAACGTGTCAGATCTTTCTAGACTTGTCAGATTGATATGAAAATAAAAGAATGAACAGCATTTAAGCGAAGAATGATGAGAACAAATGACAGAATATCTCGACTCGACGATGAATGAGAATTTAATATGTGTCATCTAATTGTACTGATATCAAATCTTGCTGAGTCTAGATCGCAGATTCATCTAAAATTCTGATTAATCTAGCAAGAATTTGATATCACGCTCTTGTGCACTGCTGTGATTTTCTTCAATCTGTCTTAAACTCATCTCTTCAAAAGTCAATTCTCTAGAGTATCAGAATCATTCTGTTCGCGAAGACGTTGAACTATCATGTCGTCAAAATTAGGCAAAAATTTGAATGAATGATAAAAATCGTCTGTTGTCAGATAGAGTTGTCGAGTCTCAGATGTCTGATTCACGAGAGAATGTTGATAAGAAGTCATAAGATCTCTATTGAATGATTAGAACTGCTCATTAATTGAGTATTTCAAGCTACTTACGAGCAGATTCAGAAGTCTAGCTGTCTTTCAGCGAATTGAAACAGCATTCTTTCTAATACGTCATGATTCAATTTAATGTTTGCAAGTCTGATATTGATATTCGGCTCGTCAGAATTTTCAATTTGAAAAGTATCAGTTGTGATCATTTTCAGATTCTTATGCTTCTCTGATGACATAATTTCTTCTATATGTAGATGAGTTACGACGAGATTTAGTAAATGAAATAGAACATATCACACTCTGTAACAAGAATCGACATCGATTTCATTTCACTGAATTTCGTCTCATCAAGAAACATCGTAGTCACTTCAATCTTGATGACGATAAAGAAATTTTCAAGAAACTTAATCTTTGAGCTTTCAAGTAGTTCAGAAGTTCAGAGATCGACGATGATGATGATCTTCTCAGCGATAATTCGAGAATGATCTGTTTCAACTTCTAGACAAACTTCTTTGTTGACGATGAGTCTCGTGACGTTCATGATTTTTCTCATTACACTCAAACTTGATGCTTCTTCAGCTACTGCTTCAACAGCTGAGACTGAATCAACGTAATCAATATTCTCATTTAATCATAATTTCTCGTTGATTTTGAGCCTTGATTTTTCATGTGCTTTTATCATCTGAAGCAGCTCTTGAATTGATATCATTCTGTTCTTGAGATCTTTCATTTTACTTCTATCATTGTTTTCATTGATCACTTGAACTCATGACGTTCGATGATAAAAATTGCAATAAGAAGCTACTTTCTTTCACATTCTCATCGCTTACTCAGCAAAGACAACATAGTCTTTGTCAAGATACAACGTGCATATAATCTTGTTGATGTCTTTCAAGACTGTATATGTGACGCTATTCTTGAATCAAACAATTCATGCATTCAATCACTCATGTTTCAGTGCAAGCGCAGTTGAAGCATCAAAACAATCTTTCTCAACAATTGCATAATCAAAGCTGTTGTTGTTCTGATTTCAGATTGAGATTGACATGACTGAATTAATGAAAAGATGAATAGAAAGAGTTGAAAGATTCTCAGACTATATGCTAATCGAAAGTGAAAAGCATGAGTTGATGACGTAGCTCGAAGATCACGTGATTTGTCGCTGCTCGTTTCTATCGAAGAACTACGTCTGATCACGAAAATATGCTATTATCACTCAAGTATCTCATAGACTGATATTGAAGAGTGTGAACGAAGAGAAAGTGATTGAAGACTAGCAGACATTGAATTCAGTGATAACACTTAATCAATTGTCAATCTCATTTTCTTTTGAACGACTGATGTATAGATGCATTCAGCAAGCATGCAGTTTCTCATCATGATTCTTAGCTAATGCTCTTCTCAGCTTTAAGTCATCATACTCTTCTGTTGCACGATGTAATTATTATCAGTTCATGCTTTTGTTTACGTATTAATGAAGAAGAAAGCACACTGTGAAGTTCTTAGAAAAAGAGACGTTCTTCAAGAGACTCTTGATTCGATAATTCAACATATCAACAATCGACAGTGTGATCATCGAAGACTGCTGAACAGCGTTCTATGAATAAATGATGTTATTGTTGCTCTAGTCAGTCATGATTGAATGATTTATCGAGTTACAGAACTGTTCTTCATTGCAGATTGATGTCAACAGTAGAGAATGAGCGAGAGAAAGAATCATTACTCTGAAGAGAGTGCGCGTTCATCGAATCGAAATCAGTCGAAAATATGATAGCATGTTTTGAGATTCGTGACTGAGCTTAAAATAGAAAACAATTGAAAGTAATTGAAACTGATGACAAGCAGTAAATTGAACGTTTCAAGCGCAACATTCAGCTCTTCTCTCTTGATCATTTCTCGTAATCAGTAAGTGTTCAAGATTGATGTCAACGACATGATCAGTTGAAGAATGAAAGCTTACTTTTTTTAATACAAAACAAAGTCAGAATTGCAAGATGCATCAGATCTTATCACTTGCACAAAGACGTCTGCTCTACGCTCAGACAATTGCAAGATTTGAGAGTCATTTTCAGTATTCATTGTGAGAAAGTGAGAAGAATCATTTGACTCATCATCTTTGATTACAGATGAAGAGATTTGTAAGAAACGAGAGTGTGATTCAAGATGTCTTCTCATTTTCACAACTAGCACAGAATTCAGTAAGAGTCGTTCAAAGTGATGCTCAAAATGAGAGCGAGATACGAGATGATCTGAATTCAAAAGCAGCAAAGAAAGATGAAGAAGATACTGCAGAATATAGAAATGAAGCAGCAGAAGAGAAAGATGACAGTGAAGTAGAGAACATTGAAGATAAAGAAGCAGATAAAGCATTATGATGACTCGAAATGAAATGAGAGTCTCTCGCTAAGATTCTCATGAAGACAGACTCAGAAACTCATTGAGATGTGATTTATTAGATAGCAATGAGAAAAAATAATCACTCTCACTTCAGATTGAATGATCTTTCGATCAAACGATTTTCGCTATGATTTCGAGTCTCTGCATATATCAGAAGATTATTACATATGTATAAAATATTGATCTCATGCAAGCACGACTACGAAACAATGACAGTCTTCAGATCGCATAGTTCTACAAGACAAGCATATAGTTACATAATCATTTCTAATTAGCAACGCAGTTGCTTCTACTGACTGATTTTAACTTCTTTTTCTTTAACGTGCTTAAATCTTAATCTTAAATCTTAATTTCTCTCTTTGTAAAGATATTGACTCTTTTATTGAAAAGTCAAATCTATTACAGTTAATCATTCAAAGTTAAATTTATTACAGTTAGAAAGTCAAAGTTAAATCTATTACATGTTTACACTGCTTCACTTCATTCTTTATCGCTAACAGCGTGTTTTTATCTTTTGCAATATGTCTTCTATATCTTCTAACAGCTATTTAAATAATAAACGTCAGAGCAATGCTTGAAAGACTGCTGCTGTCGTTGCACGTCACAGACAGTTCGCATTTCAGATTCATTGAGATTCTTCTGCTCAATCTTCTTCTTCTGCTCATCTCTCTTCTTCGAAAATGATGCTACAAGAACGCGATTTCAATACGAACGTGATTCAAAGAGAAGAGAAATATCGCTCATCATTGATAGAGATTTCTCGAGCAGAGTTCATGAGTGTCGATCAACATCTTCTGAGAATACTGTCTATCATTGATAGAGATTTTGATAGAGATTTCCCGAGCATGGCTGGTCGACACCTTCTGAGAATATTGGCTATCATTGATAGAGGCTTCTCGAGCATGACTGGTCGGCACCTTCTGGGGATACTGCCTACCATTGAGAGAGGTTTCCCGGGCATGGCTCATGAGTGCTGGCCGACGCCTTCTGGGAATATTGGCCACATTGGTAGAGCTTTCCCGAGCATGGCTCATGAGTGCTGGGCGGCACCTTCAAAGTTCATGAGGATACCGTCTATCACTGATAGAGGTTTCCCGAGCATGGCTACTGATAGAGACTTCTCGAGCATGGCTCATGAGTGCTGGTCGACACCTTCTGGAGATACTGACTACCATTGATAGAGGTTTCTCGAGCATGGCTCATGAGTACTGATCGGCACCTTCTGGGGATACCGCCTACCAGTGGTAGAGGCTTCCCGAGCAGAGGTTCACGACACTATTGGTCGATATCTTCTGGGGATACTGCCTACCACTGATAGAGGTTTCCCGAGCAGGGCTCATGAGCGCTGGTCGGCACCTTCTGAAGATACTGCCTACCACTGGTAGAGGTTTCCCGAGCAGAGCTCATGAGCGCTGGTCGGCACCTTCTGAAGATACTGCCTACCAGTGGTAGAGGCTTCCCGAGCAGAGCTCATGAGTGCTGGTCGACACCTTCTGGGGAAACTGCCTACCAGTGGTAGAGACTTCTCGAGCATGGCTCATGAGTGCTGCTCGACACCTTCTGAGAATATTGACTACTAATTATTTCCTCAAGAGCACAGAATCCGAATTGATCAGTGATGACATTCTTGCAGATCACATGAGGCTCGAGAAGACACTTGAAATGATTGCTTTGATGATTGCAGATTTTCATTCAGCTAGATCATTGTTTCATACAATTCTGATCGTAGCTCATTATTGATAGAGATTTCTATCAATCAGCATCTTCTGAGAATATTGACTATTACTGATGAAGATTTTTCGAGCAGAGCTCATGAGCGCTGATTGACACCTTCTGAAAATACTGTCTATCATTGATAGATCTTTCTCGAGCAGAGTTTCACGACATCATTGATTTGCATCTTCAGAGTTCACGAAGATATTGACTGACACTTATAAAGATTTTTCGAGCGAAGTTTTCTTCTTCTTCGTCACCTTTTACCTTTCAGATACACGAGAGAATACTCTTCTACAGCGAAACATATCTATCTATCTATTTATCTATTCATCTGTATCTAGTCTATCTTCTAGATCTACTCATCTACTAAATCTATCGTTGCATGTGTTCATGATCGATTAAATATTGAGAACGTTAATGAAACTACTTAATAAGTTCGTAAGTTCTGAGTCAGCAAAGACTGAAAACTGCAATGCTTTTCATTGATAACAGACTTGCTTGAGCAGTCAACGAATCTAGTAATGATATTTACTGTTGACATTCTCTTCATCTGCTGCAGTTCTGCTTCATTTCTAGACATCTTTTTCGCTATAGCATTCTGTTCTACATAATTCTGACATGTTGCTTCAATTTGATACGATACATCGTGATTGAGCTTGTGACTCAAGCAGTGAGATGAGTGTCTCTAGTGTCTCGTCATTTATAGACAGTGTAAACTATTCAAGATAACGTCTCTCAGAAAAACTCTTCTGAGACAGTGTAAGATGATGCTTCATGCAGCTTGAATGAGTCGATATTGAATCATAGAAGACAAACAACGTCAGATCTTCTGAAATAATGAGCTCAAAAGTTCTTTTCTGAAGATATGATTGACAGCGATTTTGAAAGTTTCTCTTAGACGTTTAGTACAAGAAGTGATTACAACAACTTTCTTCTCATTCTTTATTGCATTATTTTAATTCAATATGCAGCAGATTCAAGCTTTAAAATAGTTAACAAATCTTGAAATACACTCTTGTCTTCGCTTGCTTTTCTGTTCTTCATTGATGATCAATCAATTTTGCAAATCAATCTTTTCATCTTCTTTCGCGCTGCAGCTGAGTCTTTGACAATGAAAAGACTGCGTGCTTGCTTGATGCAAAGACATGAGCATACACACACTCATGATGTGATTACGAACAAATGCATGATCATCAATCTTTGTTCATTCGAGTCGATTTATCTCATTTACGTTCATGCTGTTCTTGATCTTTTGTCTCAAACTTCTTCAACAATCTCTGTGCGCTTTTCAATTCACTGCTGAGCAATCATGTATCTTTTCAGCATATTCTGTATTTCGTTTCTAATTCGATTGCTCTCTTCTCAAGAATCTTCGTAATTTCTCACTTCTGCTTCTTTGTCTCTGCTGAATCATCAGAATTCTGATGTTGCTCAATGACAAGTGATCTGATGATGATAGTGCTGACGAATTTGACGATGACTGACGTTCTCTCATTGTGAACATTTGCATGAACAGATCATCTTTCACGATTCTTGAATGAAGTGATGCTAGAGAAGAATAGACGATCAAAAGACTCAGCGATTGCATTAGAATTCAAGCAATGATGTGTCGTTGACTCTTTTGTTGAACAAAGTGCGTTGAGCTGAATCTCTGCAGTATCAATCTCAGACATAATGCTTGCTATCTCAGCAGAAGTGTTCTCATCATCAGTCTTGATGTTCTCGTTCTGCATCATGAACGAGTTATCTGTAAAATGTCAGACATCATTTTACTCTTGTATTAAAGATTCACGTTCTGTTCTATCTTGACTTTCATCAAGCTCACTTGATCGATTTGAGCTTGCAATATTCTCGTGATCTTGAAGCGCTCAATTATAGTAAAATTCGAGTTCAGATGAAACTTTGAATACAGATTGTAGAGTCGCTTTCTTCGATTCTCTATGCTTCTTTAATGAAGAAGAATCATGATCATTGATGTCGATTCTGTTCTTATCAATATCGTTGATCATGATCGAGTCTTCTAGAATTATCAAACGTGCTTACAACAATGAAGACATGCGCACTGATCTGAACGCTTAGTCTGTGTCTCACGCTTGAAGTTGAGTTCACTCAGTTTCGAAAAAGTCAATATCTGCTTGCTCAGTGACTTGAAGAGCGTTTTAGTCGACATGATGTCTGAATTCTTGTTTCGCTCATTACTAGATTCAAAGATTGATTTGATAAATGACTTATTGATTTTGATGTTATTGAGAACTTCAAGTGACTGTTCTGTAAGATTGTTAGACACATCGAAGTTGAAGTAAATATAGTCTTATCATGAATCTTGACTCTGCTGCCTTCATTCATATTGACTGTGTTTGTCTTGCGCTTGAGAGAATTTCAAACCTTCAATGTGATCGTTGCGATCATAGACTCGTCATTGATAGAGAACATTGAGTTCGACATTCTCGATAAAGAACTCTGCTTCATTGATGATTGTGTGACATCTTTACAAAGCTGAGATTTCTCTGAAGCTAATGAGACTGCACAGACTCTGAGAAGGCGAAGAAAGTCGTCAATGTCAAAGAATTTGACATCAAACAGAGCTTGATCAATCTTCTTCAATGAAAGAGATGTGTTCTTCTCAATTTCAAACGAAAGATTGCGAGAATTTTTGAAAGACTCGATGAATGAAAGACAAAGATCTTTCTCATTAGTGATGTCATTGTCGTCGTCGTCTCAATTGTTCTCAGCTCTTTTCGAGTTTTCTGCATTCATTAAATGAATTTCTCATGATGTTGAATTCTAAAAATATCTTCATCTTCGACTCTGATTTCTTCAGTCAGCTTGCTTTGAAGCTGAGATTCAATCTTGTAATTCGTCTTGAAAGATTTGTCTCATCTGTCGCGCTGTAAGATCGCATCACATCTTTCGTCAGCACTATCTCAAGTTGATGACTTTAGACTGAAGCATGAGCTCGTGATCGACGATGATCGATAGAAGTGAATGAAGATCATGTCAACGACAGTCATGATAGAATAAAATTGCGAGAGAATCTTGTAAATAAGAAAATGATGAAAATCGCTATCTGTTCTAAAGAAGAGCGCAAGATGAATTATATGTCGTGACTCATTAATCGCTCTCTGTACGAGATACACTCAATCTCATTGCGAGTCACATCATCTCTACGCTGTCTCTCTGAATCTTCGTAAGCATTCTCTTGACTGCACGCAATTCTCAAGAATTGCTCAGCTCTCAATGATTTCTTTTTTTCCTTCTCTGTTCTCTTGTCATTCAATTCACGCGCGATATTTCTCGACAGAATGTGTATTCGAAAGTCTTTTCTGTAACAGTCAGCTGATATCTTCAGAGATCACATCTCACAGAATGTCTCGTAGAATGTCTCGCAGAACATTAAGAAGCATTCAGACTGCGCGAATTGTTCTCTCTAAAGCTGATCGTCGATGACTCATCAAGATTTCATCACTCAGCATCGACACGACTGAGACAATCTCTTCATGAGCTGAGAAATTTTCGATGCAGATGACAAGAATGAAGAGTGTTCAACAAGATGACACAGAATGACACAGAAAAATATCATCTCTTCAACAGCTCAGAGTTTCAATTCAGACAGTGCTGCGCAGTGCACATGCATATTCTTTCAATCAAGTCGCTGTCACGTCAGCATCAACTGATGCTCAAAACTCAGTCAAGCTGAACTAGACGAGACTGCTCAATTGTCATAAGTCAGACTTCAACAGAAGATGTCATCAGATCGCTAGCAACAGCATCACGTCATTCATTCATCGACGACACAGTAGAAAAAACGCTCAGAATGATGTGAGACATTTATTCAATTGATCTCGATGCACAGACGATAGCTCTGAGCAGACTTCATCTTGCTCGCGCTCTTGTCGTGACGATGATGATCACTCAACACTTCGTGAACAATAGTTGTCACGTTAATGAAGCGAGAAACAGAAGGTCAGCTATGAGCAGAAAACAGAAAAACACTGAGAGAGAAAGACAGAAAGATCGAGAATCACTCTAGAAGATGCAGATGAGAAACGTGAAGAACAGCGATTCAAGAAGTCAAGAGAAAAAGTGCGTGTCTTCAAACAGAATCAATAGAATCGATCATTGCAAAGATGAGACTTCTCTCAGATGCGAGTTGAGATTCGAGCAAAGAATCATGAAACGAAAACGAGAAGTTGACAAAAAGCTCAGGCGAAAGAGACAAAGAAAATGAGAAGAAATGTTGAAAGTCGAAGAGAAACGAACGAATATTTATGATCTGAGAAAGCGACGATAAGCTGTGTCGACGCGCTTTGCTCGATTCGAGAGAATGTCAAACTCGACATGATAAACATCTGAAAGTAAATTACTATAAAGATAAACTATTAATATTTGAAGATGAGAAACTGCAACTACGTCTGCTTCAGTTAAGTCATGACATGTTTATTGCAAATCATTCAAAAAGAATTAAAATTTATGAAATATTCAGTCATCATTATTACTGACTCAAAATGATCAAGACAGTAACTCACTTCATACATAATTGTTATTTATGCTCTTAAGTGAAAATCTCTAAAGAAAAATATCAAAGAGCTTTAAAGTTTCTTGATGTATTCAATCATCATTGAAAAGACATAGTCATGAATTTCATCATGACAGTATTTGAAAGTAAGAATCTGAATGAAAATTCAACAATCAATATTCTGATAGTCATGAACAAACTATCTAAACAAGTGCATTATGAGTCTATGAGTGAAACTACAGCTTTAAATATAGCTTGAATCTTTTATCATGCAATATAAAAACATTATGAATTATTTAATTCAATTATCTTGAATCATGAAACTCAGTTTATTAATCACTTTTGAGATGAACTTTGTACTTGATTGAAGATTCAAGCTTAATTATCAACTGCATTTCACTCAGAAATGAATGATTAAATCAAGAACATCAACAATGTTTTGAAATAATATTTTTGAGTCTTTGTGTTCTTTATGCAGAATGACTGAACTGCATGACTGTCATCAGCTGAATTTATCATCAACAATCACTTCTTTAAAAGCACTTAATGCACATCATTTCTAACTGACTTCAAACAGCATTCATGAATGAGATTGAAATCAAAGAAGATTTAGAAAAACATTATTAAACACTTGAAATGAATACATGTCAATCTGTTTATTCAGAAAATGAATTGAATCAATGAAATTCTGCAAGAACAAATGATCTTAGCTCAAGCATATTAAAAACAATTCATCAATGTTCATTGATAACATGCTTTCAAGTATGCAATTGATGATATGATTTGATTAAATGCTTGCAATTTGATGATTCATCAACTCAGCAAAAAGTTATTTAATAAATTCAAAAGATTTTTTAAAATCATCAAAATTGTTAATTCTCATTCTTATCAACTAAAGTTGCTTAATGATTAATTCTATTTTGACATTTTTCATACTTATTTACTTTATTTTGCAATCAATAATTTCTTATTTGAATAAATATTTTTTGCATCATTTTCAATAATCTTTGTTGAAGAAGTGCTTAGCTGAAAAATGAACGAAATATTGAACTTTCAAGTAAAGAACTCTCAGCTAAAGTATTTAATTAAGTGAATTTAGACTGATCACGTCAAGTCAAGTACTTAAGTTCAAGTCGAGTACTTGACTTGTTAAGACTCAATTCAAGTCAAAATTCTTGACTCAAGTATTTAAGTTGAGTCAGAAGATTTAACTCAAGTATTTAAGTTAAGTCAGAAGATTGAAATCAAGTATCGACTCAAAATTTTCAACTCAACTCATCAAGACATAAAGCAAAGTACTACTAATATTTATCTGAATGTCTGATAATACAACAGAGTAATGCAAACAATGAGAAGAGAAATAAATTCATTTGTTTCACGTAAGTCTTTCAAATATAATGATGTAATAAATTCAAAAATAGTAAATCTTGACATTTAATGTCATTTTTGATTTCTTAATAAGTTGAGTTGAAAATTTGAATCAAGTATTAACTTGAGATCAATATCAGATTAAATCAGAATGTTGAAATTAAGTATTCAAGTTGAGTCAGAAGATTGATATTGAGTACTTAAGTTAAGTCAGAAGATTGATATCAAAACTCAACTTAATAATCAGTTTAAGTGAATTGAGATAGAAGAAAACAGTTGAATAAAGTTTGCAAATGTGATGAATGTCATTGAAGTCATGAACATTTATAATGCTTGAAATTTCAATTGTTCAAGTAAGAATTCATGAATCACTTACATGCAAGAAAGTAGCAACTCTGAATATAAATCAGAGAATTAAAAGTTTCACAAAAGCTTCAACTTCAAAAAGAAAATTTATTGTCATGATTTTAACATGTGTTACTTAAAAAAATGTTGAAAAAAAGATGTTAAATGTTGCAATCATGCACTTTGAGTTAGTTTAACATAAATCATGTCAGACTATTATAAACTAGTATAAAGCTGATGTTGACATGCTAGCAATCTAGCATGTCTTTGTGAGTAAAACTCATGACGTGTTGCATCTTCTTTCTTTTTCAGCTTTGAACTTTTAGTTAGAATACACTCATATGATTTGCTCTATGCAAATTCATAACATTAATTCAAAGCTCATTAATCTTGTTATTAATGTGTAAATGATATAAAAACAAGTTACACAACTCAAATCAGAAGTTAAAATCAGAAATTTTGACAGCAAAATTAAAACTCAAGCTCAGAAAGCTTAATAGAAATCAGAAATTTCTAAAGAAGAATCTTGATTTAAAATCAGAAATTTCGATGAATCAAAATTAAAAAACATGAACACATTGCTTTTGATTAACTCTTTATTGAACTCATCATCAGAAATCAGAAATTTCAGCAGTACTTGAACTTGAAAAGTTTGATAAAGTACTAGTCATTGCTCAAACTCAGAAAGTTTGATAAAGTAATATTGAAATCTTAATCAGCAATTTTCTACTCATATCATGACTAGAAGCACAAAATCAGAATTAGTGAGCATTGCTTGCTATAACTTTCAAAATGTTAGAGAAGAATCACTTCTATCACAGAATTGAACAGCATCAGAAGAAGAAAACATGAATGCATCATCAAAAATGTTATGAACATGCCTGAATCAATCAGAGTTCAGATCTAACTCTAATCAATTTGATTAAAGCAAGTCATGACGCTATGTCTAGTTTGAATCTAGCGCATCTCTTTGAGTCATTCTCAGCACTTCTTCTCGTTGTTCAGCACTTTCTTCATTCATCTCTTTCATCATTCTTTTAGACAAACACATCTGATCTATTACATCACATCTGTATCGAGTCTAGCGCAGTCTCAAGCCATTATTTATAGAAGAGCTTGCACTCTTTCTCTTCTGTATTCTTAATGTCTTGTTATAGCTATCTCTAAAGAACAATACATACATATCAGCTTCAAGTCTCTTTGATTGAATGATCTAGGCACGATCTCAACATTACATTAAGAATTTCGTTTATCATACGATACAGATACTCATTACTCGTTCAATATACTCGTTCAGACAGATCGAGTCTAAAGAAATTC
>JAABUS010004320.1_pt1 | contig 20734 bp, 17 predicted proteins | sample 5560161 | NCBI WGS metagenome assembly JAABUS01 (sample SAMN10711885, study PRJNA513376) | rock metagenome | isolation source: Antarctica rocks | place: Antarctica: Victoria Land, Trio Nunatak nord | collected 2016-01-04
CCTCCGGTCCGATCACCGTGGTGTGAAGTGACTGGTACACACCGAATCTGGGCTGGGCGATGTAGTCCTTGAACCGGCCAGGCATGGGCGCCCACATGGCGTGCACCACGCCCATCGCGGCATAGCATTCCCGGACGGATCCGACGATGATCCGAATGGCGACCAGGTCGTGGATCTCGTCGAAGTCGCGACCGCGGACCTGCATCTTCTGGTAGATCGAGTAGTAGTGCTTGCCGCGGCCGACGACGTCCGCGGTGATCTTCGCCGCCGACAGCTCATGGTCGATCTGCTCTTTGACGGCCGCCAGATACGTGTCACGGGACGGCGCCCGATCGGCGACCAGCCGGACGATCTCGTCATACCGCTTGGAATGCAGGATCGCGAACGCCAGATCCTCCAGTTCCCACTTGATGGTCGACATCCCGAGCCGATGGGCAAGCGGCGCAAGGACTTCCAGTGTCTCCTTTGCCTTGTACGCCTGCTTGTCCGGGGGCAGGAAACGCATGGTCCGCATGTTGTGCAATCGATCCGCGAGCTTGATCACCAGCACCCGCGGGTCCTGCGCCATCGCGATGATCATCTTGCGGATCGTCTCGGCCTCGGTGGCGTCGCCGAACGTGACCTTGTCGAGTTTGGTCACGCCGTTGACCAGGTGCGCCACTTCGTCGCCGAAATCGCGCGCCACGTCGGCGGTGGTGTAAGCGGTGTCCTCGACGGTGTCGTGCAGGAGCGCCGCCACCAGTGTCGTGATGTCCATCCCGAGGTCGGCCAGGATGGTCGCGACCGACAGCGGATGGGTGATGTACGGATCGCCGGACTTGCGGAATTGGCCGCGGTGCGCGTTCTCTGCCACCTCGTAGGCCCGCTGCAGGTCCTTGAGGTCGGCTTTGGGGTGCAGGGCCTTGTGCGCCGCGAAGAGCGGCTCCAGCACAGTCCGGTAGGGCGCGCTCTGACGTTGCCCGCTCATCCTCCTGGCCAGCCTCGCGCGCACCCTGCGGGTGGCGGAGGGCGCTTCCGGGGCGGGGTCGGCGGCACCGTCGGGTGGCGGCGCCGCGGCGTCGGCGGCTGGGTGGGTGTCGGCGGCGTGGTCGGGGCGCGCGGCAATGGCGGCGGTCAGACCGTCGACCTCGGGAATTGCCATCTCACCATCTCCACCGGCGACGTGATCGCTGTACCCGGGCTCCAGGGCCCGGACTGGAACGGTCCAGAGTCACCAGCTTAGTCGGCAGGCGGGAGGGACCGATCCGAGCGATCAGCGCCCGCGCTTGCCGGTGGGGCGCGCCGTCTTGCCTGAAGGTCGCGGCTTCGACCTGGCGCCGGCCGGACGCGCCCCCGGACGCGGTGCGACGCCGGGCTTCATGGCCGCATCGACCGGAGTCACAGCCTGGGTGACCGGTGTACTGGCGGGCTTGTTGAGGGTGGTGACGGCCGGCTGCGGCGGCACCGGCTGCGCCCTCGCCGAGCCGTGGTACGGAGCTCCGGGCTTCGCCGCCCTGGCTCGGCGGACCACCGGGTCGGTCACACCGATGGGGTCGCCCACCGCGTCGACGAGCAGCCCGTCCGCCGCCCGCTTGGCCAGCACCCGCTTGGTGTGCGCCCTGAAGGACGGCTCGCGCAGCCGCAGGTCGACGGCCAACGGCACAGCAACGAACAGCGAGGAGTAGACGCCGACCACCATGCCGACCAGCTGCACCAGAGCCAGGTCCTTGAGAGTGCCGGAGCCGAGCAGGGCGATTCCGGCGATCAGCAGGCCGGCGACCGGCAGCAGGGCGATCAGCGAGGTGTTGATGGAGCGCATCAGCGTTTGGTTGATCGCCAGGTTGGCGGCCTCCCCGTACGTCCGCCGGGTCAGCGACGTCAATCCCCTGGTGTTCTCCGACACCTTGTCGAACACCACCACGGTGTCGTACAGGGAGAACCCGAGGATGGTCAGCAGGCCGATCACGGTAGCCGGGCTCATCTCGAAACCGACGAGCGAGTAGATGCCCGCGGTGATCACCAGCACCTGGATCGTGGAGGCGACAGCGGCGATGGCCGCTCGCCGTTCGTAACGGATCCAGATGAACAGCCCGACAGCGATCAGGAAGACGATCACCGAGATGATCGCCTGTTTGGAAACCTCCTGGCCCCAGGTGCCGGACACCGCGGAGGTGGTCACTCCCCCCACCGGGTGGAATGCGTTGGTGAGAGCCGCGGCTGCCGCCGCGACTTTGGGCTTGTCCTCTGGCCTGCCGGCATCGAGGGACAGAGTGATCTGCAGGCTGTTACCGACTTTCTGCGGGGATGCCTCGCCGATGCCGGTCGCGTCCCGCACCACCGTGCTGACCTGTTCGCTGGACACGCTCTGGCCGGGCGCGAAGGTCAGCTTGGTGCCGCCGGCGAAGTCGATGCCGAGGTTGAAGCCCCGCAGCACGATCAGCAGGATCGACGCGACGACCAGGACCAGTCCGATCAGGTAGTACGCCCGTCGCGGGCGAAGCACGTCGAACGCGCCGGTGCCGGTGGAGAGCCGGCTGACGAAACGGTCCTTCTTGACGGCTGTCCCGGCCCCCGAAGGGCTGCCCGTCGAGCCGACGGTGTCGATGGCGTTGTCGGTCGAGGTCATCTCACGCCTCCTTGACGGCGAGGTGGGAAGCGGCGGCCCGGTGCCGGGCGCCGGCCGCGGCCACTGCACCCAGGCCGGAAAGCTTGGGTGAGCGGAACGCCCGCAGGTCGGCAGCCAACGACACCAGCGGGTGCGTGACCAGGAAGACCACCACCAGGTCGAGCACCGTCGACAAGCCCAGGGTGAACGCGAACCCCTTCACGTCGCCGACCGCCAGGATGTACAGGATGATCGCCGACAACAGCGTCACCGCGTCGGCGGACAGGATGGTGCGTTTGGCGCGTTCCCAGCCGCGGGGGACGGCGGAGCGGAACGTCCTGCCCTCCCGCACCTCGTCCTTGAGACGTTCGAAGTAGACGACGAATGAGTCCGCGGTGATGCCGATCGCGATGATCAGTCCAGCCACTCCGGACATGTCCAGCGACAGGTTGATCCAGCGGCCGAGCAGCACCATGACGGCATAGACCACCACCCCGGAGAGCACCAGCGACAGAATGGTGACTACACCGAGCAGCCGGTAGTAGAACAGGCAGTACAGGACCACCAGCAGCAGGCCGATGCCGCCGGCGATCAGACCTGCTCGCAGCGAGTCCGCACCGACCTCGGCGCTCACGTCGTCCGTCTTGTCCATGTTGAACTTCAGCGGCAGGGCGCCGAACTTGAGCGAGTTCGCCAGCGAGGTCGCGCTGGCCTGGTTGAACGAGCCGGACACCTCGGTGGTCGGTGTGTTGATCGGGCCGCTGATCGAGGGTGCGGACAGCACCTGACCGTCCAGCGTGAAGGCCGTCAGGGTCTTCACGTGGCCCGCGGTGTAGGAAGCCCAGGTGCCGAACCCGGTCTGGTTGAACTGCAGGTTGATCGCCCAGCCGCCGGTCTGACCGATCCCGGCGGTGGCCCCGGAAACCTGGCTGCCGGGGATCAACGTCGGCTCCAGGATGTACATCGCCGTGCCGGTTTCGTTGCAGGCCAGCAGGCCCCGCTTCGGATCGTCCAGACCCTGGAACTTGCCGAGATCGGCACAGGTGAGTTGGCCGCTAGTGATGCTGGCGGCGGCGGCCGTCTGCCAGGCGCTGACGGCAGCCGGATCGCTGCTCTGAGGCTGTGTCGGGTTCCGCGGATCACTGCCCTTGATCTTGGGGAACGCGCCGGACGCCGCCGCCGTCCCGGTTGCGCTGCCGGTTGCGCTGGTGGTCGCGGCGGACGGCGTCGTCGAGGCTGCCGCAGCGGACGGCGTGGAAGCCGCGGCCGCTCCGCCCCGCAGTCCCTGTGCCGATGTTGCGCCGCCCGATCCGGCCGGGGTGGTCGTCACCGGCCCGACGGACGCAGGTCGGGCCGCCGAGCTGCCGGACGCCGGGGCGCTGGTCAGCGTCTCGCCGATGGCCGGCAGGGTGCTGGGCTCGGCGGACGACGGTGCCGGACTTCCCGAAACGCCGCTGCCTGACGCACCGCTGCCTGACGCACCGCTGCCTGAGGCACCGCTGCCTGATGTGGTGGATCCGGATACGGCGCTGCCGGAGGTACGGCCGCCGGAGGTGCTACTGCCGGTGGTGGCAGTGGGCTCGGTGGGCGCTGCCATGGGGAACACCTGCGGGCTGGCAGCTCCACCGGCGACCGGGCGGATGTTCATGATGGCGCTACGGGCGAGGCCGCCCAAGTCCTCCGACTTACCGGGCACCGTCACCACCAGCTGGCTGGCGCCGTCCAGTTGCACCTGAGCGCCGACCACGCCCGAGCCATTCACCCGGGTCTCCATGATCGTACGGGCCTGCTGCATGGCTTCCCGGGTCGGCGTCGACCCGTCCAGGGTCTGCGCGGCCAGGGTGATCCGGGTCCCGCCCTGCAGGTCGATGCCGAGCTTGGGGGTCTTGGCTCCGGGCGCCAGTATCAGCCCGTACAGCAGAACGACCAGCCCGGCGAAGATGCCGAGGTGCAGAACGGGCCGGAACCTCCCGGCTTGCGGACTCGCCACTAATTCCTTCTCTTTTCAGACGCGAGGCACCCGGGCAGTTACCCCGATGACCCCGCCACCGGTCGGGCGATGAACGTCACCCCCGAGATGGAGCCCAGCGGCGGTGAACCTGGCCGCGCCGCCGGTGCGATCGAGCAGCCTAGCCGATGTCCGGCGATCCGGACTGACGCTTGTCCAGGCTCACTTCGCCGGTAGGGGGCAGCCCGGTGCCATCGGTGTCACCCCGTGGGTCGTCGACGGCATCAGAGGCATTCGGCACCACTACCTCACGGACCGCCGCCCGCACCCAGGTGGTGCGGACGCCGGGGGCCACCTCCAGCTCGATGGTGTCATCGGCCACCGCGGTGACCTCTCCGTGCAGGCCCGAGGTGGTCATCACCCGGGTGCCCGGGACGAGTTGCTCCTGCATGCGCTGGGTCTGGGCGACCTGGCGCTTCTGTTTGCGCATGCCGAAATACATCATCGCGCCGAGCGCCGCGAGCATCAGGAGCGGCAACAGCATCTGTTCCATGGGATCGAATCTCCTCTGGCAGCAACACTTCTGGCACGTCCCCCACGTCGAACACACACAACGGCAGGCGCCCCTCACCGACCGATGGTGCGCAGTACTGCCGTTCATCAGGCGACTCGGTGTTCGCGCAGGTCACCACAGGCTACCGGAGCCGAAGCCGATCCCGGCATCCGCGCGGCCGCTCTCCCGCCTACTCCTCGAACAGCACCGCGGTCCCGGAGGGTGCCGCCGGCTTGGGGACCAGACCCAGATGCTTCCAGGTGGCCGGCGTGGCCACCCGGCCGGACGACGTGCGGGCGAGCATGCCGATGCGCACCAGGAACGGCTCGCACACCTCCTCGACCGTGCTCGGCTCCTCCCCGACGGCGACCGCCAGCGTCTTCAGCCCGACCGGGCCGCCGCCGAACGAACGGCACAACGCCCGCAGCACCGCACGATCCAGGCGGTCCAGACCCAGATCGTCGACGTCGTAGACGGTCAGCGCCTGCCTGGCGACCGCCCTGGTGACGGTTCCTTCGGCCCGCACCTGGGCGAAGTCCCTGACCCGGCGCAGCAGCCTGTTGGCGATCCGCGGGGTGCCGCGGGATCGTCCGGCGATCTCGGTGATGCCATCGTCCCGTGCAAGGACGCCGAGAATCCTGGCGCTCCGGGTCAGCACCGTCGCGAGTTCTTCCGGTGAGTAGAACTCCATATGAGCGGTGAAGCCGAAGCGGTCTCGTAGCGGCGATGTGAGCTGACCGGACCGGGTGGTCGCGCCGACCAGGGTGAACGGAGCGATCTGCAGCGGGATCGAGGTGGCACCCGGCCCCTTGCCCACCACGACGTCGACCCGGAAGTCCTCCATCGCCAGGTACAGCAGTTCTTCGGCGGGCTTGGCGATCCGGTGGATCTCGTCGATGAACAGCACGTCGCCTTCCACCAGATTGCTCAGCATCGCCGCCAGATCACCCGCCCGTTCCAGGGCGGGACCGGAGGTGATCCGGATGGCGGAACCGAGCTCCGCCGCGATGATCATCGCCAGCGAGGTCTTACCCAGGCCAGGCGGGCCGGCCAGCAACACGTGATCCGGGACGGCGCCACGCAGCTTCGCCCCGGTCAGCACCAGCTCCAGTTGCTCGCGAACCCTGACCTGGCCGACGAACTCCTCGAGCGATCGGGGTCGCAGCGAGGCCTCGACGTCGTTCTCACTGCCGATCTGTTCTGGCGAAACCAGGTCGCCGGCGGCGCTGTCCGGGGGCTCGGCAGCACCGGTCCGGATTTCCGGTGGGTCCAGGTCCGGGTTCACCGGGAACGCCCCAGTACCGCAAGGGCGCGGCGCAACAGCACCGCGACATCAGCCGAATTCGCGGACGGGTCGGCAGCATCGTTCATCTCGGCGGCTACCCGGTCGACCGCATCGGTGGCCTGTTTGGCAGCGAAGCCCAAGCCGCCCAACGCATCCACCAGCTGATCCCGCCACCCGGTGGGCTCCGCGGAGGCGCTGCCGGCGCCGGCCGGAACCCCCACTGCGCCCACCTTGTCCTTGAGTTCCAGCACCAGGCGTTCGGCGCCCTTCCGGCCGATGCCCGGGGCCCTGGTGAGCGCCGTGGTGTCCCCGGATGCGAGCGCTCGGCGCAGCTCGTCGGGATCGAGCACCGCCAGCAGCGCAAGGGCGGTCCGCGGGCCGACACCGGATACCGACTGGACCAGTTCGAACAGCTTCCTGGCGTCGTCGCCGGCGAAGCCGAACAGCGTGAGGGAGTCCTCCCTGACCACCAGAGTCGTTGCCAGCCGAGCGGTTTCGCCGCGGCGCAGGCCGGCCAGGGTGGCCGGCGTGGTGCGGATGGCCAGGCCGATGCCGCCCACATCGATCACCGCGTGGTCGAGGTCGATCGAGAGCACCGTCCCGTGGACGGACGCGATCATCGGCGCCTGCTCACGGAGCCCGTGCCGCCGGCCGCCCCGACGCCCGCGGTGGACGCCACGGCGGCGGCAATTTTCGCGGCCATCGGTGAGCGCCACAGATGGCAGATGGCCAGAGCCAGCGCATCCGCCGCATCCGCCGGCTTCGGCATGGCATCCAGCCGCAGCAGGCGAGTGACCATCGCACCCACCTGGGCCTTGTCGGCGGTCCCGCTGCCCGAGACGGCGGCCTTCACCTCTGTCGGCGTGTGCCAGGCGACCGGGATGCCGCGGCGGGCAGCGGCGACCGCCACCGCTCCGGACGCCTGCGCGGTGCCCATAATGGTGGAGACGTTGTGCCGGTTGAACATCCGCTCCAGCGCCACCCTGTCCGGCCGGTGGGCGTCCATCAGTGCCTCGACGTGCTCGAAGATCGCCAGCAGCCGAGTCGCCACCTGGTCTCCGGCCGGGGTGCGGACCACGCCGACGTGCACCAGTGTCAACCGGCTCCCGGCGCCGCCGTCGACGACTCCCACCCCGCACCGGGTGAGGCCAGGGTCCACTCCCAGCACCCGCACCTGCATCCCTCCACACGAATGAGTTTCCCGCTCGTCCGGTCGTCTGATGCGCGCAGACCCGAACACCTGTACGTTCTGCACGGTACCTGGCCAAGGGCACACAGCAGTGCATCGACTCACCGGCAGCGGACCCCTGGCAGGTGCCCCCGACTGCACACCGCGGTGAGCATGAATCTGGGATACATGGTGTCCGCCAGGCTCAACGACCGCCGGGCCAGCCGCATCGACACCGCGGCCTGGCGCCTACCACTGTCCGTCCAGCTGCGCCATCACCGATTCGGAGATGTCGGCGTTGGAATAGACGTTCTGCACGTCGTCCAGATCCTCGATGACATCGATCAGGTTGAGGACCTTGCGGGCACCCTCGGCCTGCAGCGGCACCGGAACGGATCCGACGAAGCTCTGTTCGGCCGAGTCGTAATCCAGGCCGGCGCCCACCACGGCGGTTCGGACGGCAACCAGGTCGGTCGGTTCGGCGACCACCTCGAAGGCGTCGCCGAGATCGTTGACCTCTTCGGCGCCGGCGTCCAGCACCGCCAGCAACAGGTCGTCCTCGGACAGCCCGGCGTTCTTCGGCACCACCACTACGCCCTTGCGGGAGAACATGTACGCGACGCTTCCCGGGTCCGCCATGTTGCCGCCGTTGCGGGTGACGGCCACCCGCACGTCGGTGGCCGCGCGGTTCCGGTTGTCGGTGAGGCACTCGATCAGCAGCGCGACACCGCTGGGGCCGTACGCCTCGTACGTGATCGACTGGTAGTCCGCTCCCCCGCCCTCGGTGCCGCTGCCGCGCTTGAGCGCCCGCTCGATGTTGTCGTTGGGAACCGATGCCTTCTTCGCCTTCTGCACGGCGTCGTACAGGGTGGGGTTTCCGGCCAGGTCCCCGCCACCGGTGCGGGCTGCCACCTCGATGTTCTTGATCATCTTGGCGAAGAGCTTGCCGCGCTTGGCGTCGATCGCCGCCTTCTTGTGCTTGGTCGTCGCCCACTTGGAGTGCCCACTCATGATGGCGATCCTACGGTCCGGCGGCTTGGGTGCGGACAGATCGATGGCCCGCTGGCAGTCAGGCCGGCGGACCGGGATCGGCCGGCGGCGGCACTGGTGGGGTCGGTCGCTCGGTGCGGGTACGCACATCCAGGCGCGGCAGCAGCACGTGCAACAACGGTCCGATGCTGATCGCGTAGATCACCGTGCCGGCCCCGACGTTGCCGCCGAGGAGCCAGCCGATCAGCAGCACGGTCGCTTCGATGCCGGTGCGCACCCAGCGGATCGAGCCGATGCCCCTGGCCACCAGGCCCGTCATCAGCCCGTCGCGCGGGCCAGGCCCAAGACCAGCCCCGATGTAGAGGGCGCCGGCCACCGCATTGCCCACGATGCCGGCCGCGAGCAGCGCGATCCGTACCGCCATGTTCTCCACCGGCCGGAGCACCGCAAGAGTGGCGTCGGTGGTCCAGCCGACGATCAGGGCGTTGGCGATGGTGCCGAAACCCGGTCGCTGCCTCAGCGGTATCCACAGCAGCAGCACCACCACCGACATGCCGGTGACAACGGTGCCGAACGACAGCGGCAGGATCGCGGTGAGTCCCTGGTGGAACACGTCCCACGGGTCCAGGCCGAGCACTGCGCGAATCATCAGGCCCATGGTGATGCCGTACAGGAACAGACCTGCGAACAGCTGGCCGAACCTGCGTGGCCGCCGGTCGACGGGAATCGGCGCCAGCCACCGCAACGGAGAAAGCCCCCGTCGACGGACGACCACGGCGGGAGCGGGAACGGCCTTGCCTCTGGACACACTGGCATCCTGCGCGCCATCCGGCCTGGACTTCCATAGCCAGTTGGGACAAAGTGGCACCTATGCCGCCGGGTGCCCGCCTTTCGGCCGACGGTCTCGGCCGCCGGCTGGGCGCCGATGTCGGGGCAGGTCACCGCCCGGGCTATCGACGCCTCGCCGACCGGATCAGAACCGCTGCGTTGGACGGCCGGCTGCCGGTGGACATCGGACTGCCCAGCGAACGCGACCTGGCTCGCGTCCTGCAGGTGTCCCGGACCACGGTGGCGGCTGCCTATCAGGCGTTGCGGGATGACGGCTGGCTGGTTTCCCGTCGCGGCTCGGGAAGCCGACTGGCGCTGCCTCGCGATCAGTCCCCCTGGCGCTCTGGCATCTTCGGCTGGCCGGACGCGGATAGCCGGTCTTCACTGATCGACCTGACGATCGCCAGCCTGCCGGCGCCGGCCGAACCGGTACAACGGGCCGTCCGTTCGGCGATGGCGGAGTTGGGTCGTTACCTGGACGGCGACGGCTACTTCCCGTTCGGCCTGCCGGTGTTGCGGGACATGATCGCCCAGCGGTACACCGAGGCCGGGGCGCCGACATCGGCCGAGCAGATCCTGGTGACCAACGGTGCTCAGCACGCCCTCAGTCTGGCCCTCGGTGCGTTGTCCTCACCCGGCGATCGCATCCTGCTGGAATGTCCGACCTACCCGGTGGCACTGGACGCCGTCCGAGCCGCACATCGGGTGGCGGCACCGCTGCCACTCGGCGAGAACGCCGGCGCCACATGGGATCTGGAGCTGATGTCAGCCGTCCTGCGGCAGTCCGCACCCAGGCTGGCCTACCTGATCCCGGACTTCCAGAACCCCACCGGTGCGCTGATGTCGGAGCAGGACCGGCAACGGGTGGTCGGGCTGGCCCAGCGTTCCGGAACCACCCTGCTGGTCGACGAGTCGTTTCGGGAGGTGCCGTTCCCCGTCGACGGCGGCCCGGTCCAGCTGCCTGCTCTGGTTTCGTCCTTCGGTAATGCCGCGACCGTCATCTCGATCGGTTCGGTGTCCAAGGCCTTCTGGGGCGGCCTGCGGGTGGGCTGGGCCCGGGCGGCTCCGGCGATCGTCGAACGGCTGGCAGTGGGCCGCTCGCTGGCGGACATGGCCGGGCCGGTCCTGGATCAGCTGACTGTTGCCCACTTGCTGGCGGATCCGGCGGAGGCCCTCGGCCAGCAGGCTGCACGCCTGGCCTCGGGGGCGGAAGCCGTGCGGCGGGCGCTGGCTGAATGCCTGCCGCGATGGTCGGCCACCGACCCGGCCGGCGGCGCGTCGCTGTGGGTGCGGCTGCCGGGTCCCTATGCCACCGAGCTGGCGCGGATGGCCCCAGCTGCCGGCGTGCGGATCGTCCCCGGGCCGCGATTCGGGCCCGACGGCACCATGGAGTCCTTCCTCCGGCTGCCGTTCACCGCGCCGCCCGGCGACCTGGAGCGAGCCGTCCAACGGCTGGCCGCCATCGACGACCGAGCGGCCCGCGGGGCAGCGACGTCGCTTCCCGGCTGGCTGGCCTGAGCCGGCTCAGGAGACGGCGACGACGGCGTGCTCGGGTGCCAGCAGCACCCAGGTCTTCCCGGGCTTGAAGAGCACCGGGGCACCGCTGGCATCGGAGTAGCTGGTCGGCCCGGTGGCCGATGTCCGCTTCCAGCTGCCGGCGATGGACTTGCCGTCCCGATAGAGGGTGAAGCCTCCGCTGCCGACACTGTGCGAGATGTAGGACGGTGACCCCACCGAGTCGACGGTGCCGTCCGGCTCGTCGCGGACCCTCTGCACCAGCACGTTGTCGGTCCTGACGGCTGCGCCGTCGTGGTCGATGTACGGGGTGTCCCGGTGGCTCACCGTGTACCGGCCCGATTCGAAGACGAACCGCGTACGGCCGGCCTGCATGGTGACGTCGATGGACCGGACGGCCGCTGCCTTGGACAGCCGTCCGTCCGCCGCGGCGAACTGGAATCCGGGCGATTTCGGCTCGGCCAGATCCTTCCGGTCGGCCGCCAGACGGCGCAGATCGACGTGGAGGTTGTGCGTCCCATCACCGAACTGTGAGCGCCAGTAGGCACCACCGCTGCGATCCGGTGACAGATCGATCACCGCGGTGGCGGCGAGCATACTCAGCGGACCGCCGGCCCCACCGGAGAACGCCAGGCCGGGCTTGCCGTACATGCTCAACAGTTCCGAGTCGGTCGACCTCACGCTCCGGATCGGGCCGACCTCGTCCGGCAGCACGGAGTGGAACAACGCCACCAGCCTGGTCAGACCGCCCTCGACCTGCTCCACGTAGACGATGTCCGCCTGGGCGACGCCGAACTGCGGGAAGCCCGCACTGGTGTTGTCGATCTTGGCGGCGATCAGCGGGCCGGCCGTCACGGTTCCTCCGGTCAGCACGTCGTGGGTAGGCGGCGCCTGCGGCCTGACGGTGACCGGCTTCGGGCGGGTGGTGGCGGTGACGGTCGCTTCGACCGCCCTGCTGACCACGGCCGGGGCCTTCGTCCGATGTGGGGCGCCGGCCGACGGGGTGGGGCTGGAGGAGGCGGCCGGGCTCGGCTGGGCGGCGGCCGTGTGAAGGGCCGCCGTCGGCTTCGGAGTCGGGCTGCAGCCGCACAGCATCAGCACACAGGTCACGGCGGCAACAGTGGTCACGAGCCGGACGAATCTCTTCGCTAGCACGGTGTCACCGTAGGACACGTGGGCCGGGAGCCAGCCAGCGGACCCGGCGCGGCGCTGGGCACCGGGTTATGACGCGGAGATCTGCGCGGTCTGTGGAGCCAGCATCACCCAGGTGCGTCCCCGATCGAACAACACCGGTTTGCCGGCCGCGTCCAGGAACTTCGTCGGAGCGTCGAGCCGGAACCGGAACCACCGGCCGGTGATCTCCCGCCCGTTGCGGAACAGGGAGAAATCTCCCTTGCCGGTCGTCCTCGCCAGCAGTGAAGGCTGTCCGTTGGTGTCGACGGTGCCGTCCGGCGTGTCGACGACGCGCTGCACCAAGACGTTCTTGGTCACCAGCGGTCGGCCGGCTGCGTCCGTCGACGGAACACCGGAGTGGTTCACCTGATAGTCCCCGGCTGCGGCGTCGTACCGGAATCCGGTGTGCCCGGAGCCCATCGTCACCGAAATGTCGGTGCGCCCGGGTGCGTTGGCAGCTGCCGGGTAGGCGGTGCCGAAGGTGAAACCGGGTGAGCGCGCCTGCTGTTTACCGACGATGCTGTCGGCCAGCCGGGTGAGGTCGACGTGCAGGTTGTACGGCGCGTGCTTGGCGCCGGAGCGCCAGTAGCCGGACGCGCCGGACGCGTCCATCAGCGGTGAGGAGGCCAGCATCGCCAACGGACCGCCGGCACCGCCGGAGAACGCCAGCAACGGCCGGCCGTAGGACTGCAGCAGATCCACATCGGTGCTCCGCACGCTGCGGACCGGGCCGACCTCGGCGGGCAGCACGCTGTGGAATATTCCGATCAGCCGGGTGAGGCCACCCTCGACCTGTTCCACGTACACCACGTCGGCATCGGCCAAGCCGAACTGCGGCCGGCCGGCCGAAGTGTTGTCGATCTTGACGGCGACAACCGGGTTGGTGCTGCGGATGCCGCCGTTGAGCGGATCGAACCGAAGGAGCGCCGCCTTCGCTTCCGCGGCGGCCCTGGCCGCTGCCTTGGCCCGCTCGGCCTCGGCGCGCTCCGCCTTGGCTTTCGCCTGCTCTGCCCTCGCCCTCGCCGCCGCGGCCGCCTTCGCCCCGGCTGCCTGGGTCGCCTTCGCCTTCGCCGCCGCGGCCGCGGCCGCCTTCGCCCTGGCTGCCTGGGTCGCCTTCGCCTTCGCCGCCTCGGCGGCCCGCGCCGTGGCGGCGGCCAGGTGCTGTGCCTTCGCCCTGGACCGAGCGGCCGCGAGTTGTTCTGCGTCCGCCCGGGCCTTCTGCTCGGCCGCACTCGCTGCGGATTCGGCAGAAGCCGAGGAGGACGCTGCGGCTGCTGACGATGCGGCAGCGGCGTCAGATGCTGAAGCTGGGTCAGAAGCTGAGGGCGCATCCGATGCGCCAGCCGTCACGGTATCTGCCGAGCTGGAGACAACGGCGGAGACACCCTGCCCGGCACCGGGCGGCCCCGAAGTGCAGCCGGACATCACGAGTGCGGCTGCGATCAGAGCAAGGATGCGGCGCGATGACACGGCTGGAACGACCCCCCAAACCTCGTTCGGCTGACGGCAGCGGCCGACCGGTGGGCGGCGCCACCCCCAACCTATCCGTCAGTTGATCGGGACCGGGTCGGACGGCCGGCTGCTCGCCAGCGTGTCGATCACCTCGCCGAGTCGCGCGGCCAATTCCACCGGATACACCAGCTCCTCGGTAGCGGCGAGATCGCCGGCCGACCACCACCGGTGACCGTCGATTGTGTCCCGCTCCAAGGCGGTGAACCCGGTCACGTCGACGGCTACCCCGGGCTGTCCGTGCACCTGCAGGGCGAAGAACGTCTCCTCCGACGTCAGCGACTCCCCCATGAACTCGAAATCGACCGTACGCACCCACACCGGGCCCAGCAGTTGCCGGGGTTCGACGATCAGGCCGGTTTCCTCCCGCAACTCGCGGACGGCGCATGCCGCCTCGTCCTCCCCTGGTTCGACGCCGCCACCAGGGGTGAACCAGAATCCCGGTAGGTCAGGACGAGAAGGATCGTTGCCATGGAACAGCAACACCCGATGCCGGTCGTCGAGCACGACCACCCGGCCGGAACGGCGAGTTCCCGCCGTGAGGGGCGTGGGTGGCACCGGGTCGACCGCTAGCGGGTGCTGGTCGGCGATCTCGAAGAACTCCGGCATCACCGCGCTGCCAGCCAGGCGGAAGAACCGGGTGAACCCGGCCTGGCGCAGGGCCAGGGTGTCCCGCACCGCGTCGTTGTAGAACCGGCGAGCGAGCGTCAGGCGTTCCTGGGCGTCGGCGAGCTCGGCGCGCAGCTCGGGCGGCACCGTGGGCGGCAGGGCGCCCAGCGCCCTCGACAAGTCGTTCTCGGCGGCCGCGCGCCGGCCCCGTTCGGCGGAATCCGCCTGCCTGGCTACGCCCCGCAGTATTGCCGCCCGCTCAGGTGCCAGACCGCCGGCCGCAGCCACCGCACGGGCAGCCACCACCCGACGGGACAGCGCTCCCTCCAGGGCGGCCCAGGCAGCTTCGGTCCTGACGTGCAGCCGATCGAGACGATTGGCCGTCAGCCACAGGCGCAGCGCCGCCAGCAACAGTACGACGATGACGATCACGATCACGGTCGTCGTCACATGCGCCTCCGCTCTGTCAGCTCCACGGACGGCTGCCCCGACCCGGCGTCCGCCCGATCAGGGCCCACGCGCACCGAGCGCCTCCGGTCAGGATCCCACGTCGCGCGCATCCGCTCCCACCGCATCGGGCGATCCGGCCGGTGTGCCCTCGCTGTGCGCCGGATCAGTCCGCCTCCACGACGTGACGCGGATCCGCCGCTATCACGGTCTCATAGACCTTGACCACCGTTCGGGCCACCGTCGCCCAGTCGTACCCGGCTACCAGCTCCTGGCCGCACGCGGCCAGGGCTCGCCCCTTCTCGGGGTGGTCCAGCAGGTCCGACAGGGCGGCCGCCAGCGCCGGTGCGTCCTCGACCGGGCTCAGGACGCCGGCCCGTCCGCCGTCGAGCACCGCGGAGAAGGCCTCGATGTCGCTGGCAACCACCGGCGTCCCGGCGCTCAGCGCCTCGGTCAGGACGATCCCGAAACTCTCACCGCCGGTGTTCGGGGCGCAGTAGACGTCGACCGAGCGCAGCAGTCTGGCCTTGTCCCGGTCACTGACCCTGCCGAGGTTCACCAGATGGCCGGCCAGTGCCGGGCCGGCGTCCTTGATCAGATCGTCCTGGTCGCCGCTGCCGGCCACCAGCAGCTGCAGGCGCGGGTGCCTGGCCAGCATCAGCCTGGCCGCCGCGAGCAGCACCGCCATCCCCTTGCGGGACTCGTCGAAACGGCCGATGAAGCCCACTGTGCCGCCCGGCCGGGGATAGCCGGGCAGCGGCGGCGCACCGGCGAAGAACTCCACGTCCACCCCGTTGGGTATCACCACGGCGTCACCGTCCAGGTGTTCGACCTGGACCTGCCGGGCCAGTTCGCTCACTGCGATCCGGCCGGTGATCTTCTCCAGGAAGGGCTGCAGCACCGGTTGGAAGGCCGTGAGCATGCGGGAGCGCGGATTCGAGGTGTGGAAGGTGGCCACGATCGGGCCGTCGGCGACCATCGTCGCCAGCAACGACAAGCTCGGCGCGACCGGTTCGTGCACGTGCAGCACATCGAAGTCGCCGGCCCTGATCCAGCGCCGCACCCTGGTGTAGGAAACCGGCCCGAACGCCAGCCTGGCCACCGAGCCGTTGTAGGGGATGCCGACGCTGCGGCCCGCCGGCACTACGTAGGGCGGATGATCCGCGTCGTCATCGCCCGGAGCCAGCAGCGAGACCTGGTGGCCCATCCCGATCAGCACCCGGGCGAGGTCGGAGACGTGCGCCTGGACCCCGCCGGGGATGTCCAGCGAATAGGGACAGACAAGGCCGACCTTCATCCAGTGCCACGGTGCATCGGGCCGGCGGACAATTCCCGGCGCTCCGCGGCGGGCAGGTCGGCGATCCAGAACGGCTGCATCATGTGCCAGTCGGCGGGATGCCGGGCGATGTGCACGGCGAACTGATCGGCCATCGTCTGAGTCGCCCGGGACACGGTGTCCCGCAAGCGATCGCCGGTCAGCTCGATGGCCGGCCCGATGATGTGCCGCCAGCCCGGCGGGGTCGACCCGTCCCGCTCGGTGTAACTGAGGTGGACCGCTCGAAGTTCGGCGCCGGTGCGGGCGGCCAGCATGGCGGGGCCGGCCGGCATTCTGGTCTCTTCCCCGAAGAAGCTGACCGGAACGCCGCTGCGGGTGAGGTCTCGGTCGGCGATCAGGCAGACGATACCGCCGGCCCGCAAGCGGTCCATGAGGATGCCGGAAACCGGAGCCTCGCCGCCGGTCAGCGGCAATACCTCCATTCCCAGCGACTCCCGGTGCGCCAGGAACCGGTGGTACATCGCGTCCGGTTGCAGTCGCTCGGCCACCGTGGTGATACCGCCCAGATGCCGGCTGACCATCAGGCCGGCGATGTCCCAGTTGCCAGAGTGCGGCAGCGCCACGATCATTCCCCGGCCCTCCGCGTGGGCCCGCTCGACCGCCTCCATACCGGTGGTCCCGGACAACGCCCTGCGATATACCGCATCGATGTCCATGCCTTCGAGCCGGCAGGTTTCTTTCCAATATCTGGCGTAGGACCGCAACCCCGCCTGCACCGTCGCCGCCAGCGTCTGTGGGGTCGCGGTATCTGCGAGCACCCGCCTCAGGTTCTTCGCCAGCTGGATGACGGCGCTCCCCCGCCGCCGGTAGAGCGCGGTGGCGGCGAGCTGGAAGATCCGGTCCGCGATCGCCTCCGGAAGCTTCCCGGCGACGCTCCATCCGGTCGTCATCGCCGTACCGAGGTAATCCTCACGACGGCTCATTGAGCCTGGTCCACCGGGTCGTTGGTGACTCTGGCGAGGTAGGCCTGCCGTACTTGGAGCATCCGCTGCACGACGGTGATGACGCTGGCCGCCGCCAGCACCCACAGCAGCACTGCCAGCGCGTGCGGAACTCCCAGACCAGCCAACCCGGTGCCGACCAGGCCGAGCAGGTTCCGCTCGGCGCGTTCGGCGAGAGCACCGCCGATCGGAAGGTTCACCGAGTCTGCGCGCGCCTTGATGTAGGAGATCACCTGCGCCGTGACCAGGCACACCAAGGCCGCCACCCCGATGTCCGGGGAGCCTGCCCGGGTGAAGCAGTAGTAGGCGATCGCGCCGAACACCGCGCCGTCGGCCACCCGGTCGCATCCGGCGTCGAGGACCACGCCGAAGTCGGTGCTGTAGCCCCGGGCTCTGGCCATCGCGCCGTCGACCAGATCCATCAGCACGAAAGTGGTGATCACCAGTGTTCCGGCGAACAGTTCGCCAAGCCCGAACAGGACCACTGCGCCGGCGACCACTCCGGCGGTCCCGATCAGGGTGACCGCGTCCGGCGACAGGCCGACGCGCAGCAGCGACCTGCCGACGGGGTCCGCCACTTTCGACACCGCGGATCGCGCGAATGTGTTCAGCATGCGGGTCTTTTCGGCTTCCTGGCTGTGGCGGGTCGGCGGCCGGTTGGGCGGGGCCCTGGGGCCGGCGGGACAGGTGACTACGATAGCGGCCCGGGCGTTGGCCCCCGACCGGGACCAGTCGATCAGCCGGGTGCCTGCCCCCAGGCGTCGGCGAGCAACCGGCGTGTGGTGCCCAGCAGCTGTGGGAGCACCTTGGTCTGTGCGACTACCGGCATGAAGTTCGCATCGCCACCCCAGCGCGGCACCACGTGCTGATGCAGGTGCGGCGCGATCCCGGCGCCGGCCGCAGTCCCCGCGTTGATGCCGATGTTGAAGCCGTGCGGATTCGCGGTAGCCCGGATGACCACGAGCGCGTGAAGGGTGAAGTCGGTGAATTCCGCGAGTTCGGCGGCGTCCAGGTCGGTGTAGTCGGCGATGTGTCGATTCGGGACCACCATCAGATGCCCGGGGTTGTACGGGTAGAGGTTGAGCACCGCGTAGACCAACGCGCCGCGGGCGACGATCAGGCCCTGCTCGTCCTCGAGCGTGAGGATCCGGCAGAACGGGCACACCGGCGCTTGGCCCATCGGTGAAGGCTCACCGCCCTCGATGTAGGCCATTCGGTGCGGCGTCCAGAGCCGGGCGAAGCCGTCCGCATCCCCGACCCCGTGCTGCGCCTGGAGTTCGGGTTCGGGTGGCTGGGGTGTCACCGCAGGGCCGTCATTGCTGAGCCGTCATTGCTGAGCCGTCAGGCCAGAGCCGGGAAGGCGTCCGCCGTCGGCCCCCTGTTCTCCCGGCGGCCGACCCAGTCGGTGATCGCTGCCACCGCGGCATCCACCTCGACACCGTTGATCTGACTGCCGTCGCGGAATCGGAAGGACACCGCTCCGGCGGCGGCATCGTTCGCCCCCGCCAGCAGCAGGAACGGCACCTTGCCGGTGGTGTGGGTGCGGATCTTCTTCTGCATGCGCTCGTCGGAGTGATCGACGTCAACGCGAACGCCGTTGGCGCGCAACGATTCCGATACTCTGTTTAGGTAGGGCCCGAATTCGGCGGCTACCGGAACTCCGACCACTTGCACCGGGGCGAGCCACGCCGGGAAGGCGCCGGCGTAGTGCTCGGTGAGTACGCCGAAGAATCTCTCTATGGAGCCGAACAGCGCCCGGTGGATCATGTACGGCTGACGGCGTCCACCGTCGGCCGCGGTGTACTGCAGATCGAACCGCTCCGGAAGTTGGAAATCCACTTGAATGGTGGACATCTGCCAGGTTCGGCCGAGCGCATCCCTGGCCTGCACGGAGATCTTCGGCGCGTAGAAGGCGGCGCCGCCGACATCCAACACCAGATCCAGGCCGGACTCCTCGGCCGCAACCTGTAGAGCCTTGGTGGCCTCCTCCCACTGCTCGTCGGTGCCGACGTACTTCTCGTCGTTGCGGGTCGACAGTTCCAGGTAGAAGTCGTCCAAGCCGAAGTCCCGCAACAGGTCCAGCACGAACGTCAGCAGCGACTTGATCTCGTCCTGCAACTGTTCGGGGGTGCAGTAGATGTGGGCGTCGTCCTGCGTCATCCCACGTACCCGGGTGAGCCCATGGATCACACCGGACTTCTCATAGCGGTACACCGAACCGAATTCGAACAACCGGAGCGGAAGTTCCCGGTACGAGCGGCTCCTGGAACGGTAGATCAGGTTGTGGAACGGGCAGTTCATCGGTTTGAGGTAGTAGTCCTGGCCCGGTTTGCGGACACTTCCGTCGTCGTTGTGTTCGGCGTCCAGGTGCATGGCGGGAAACATGCTCTCGCTGTACCACTGCAGATGTCCGGAGGTCTCGAACAGCGCAGCCTTGCTGATGTGCGGGCTGTAGACGAACTCGTAGCCCGCCTGCTCGTGCTTGGCCCTGGAGTAGTCCTCCATCGCGCGCCGGACAATGCCGCCACGCGGATGAAAGACCGCGAGACCGGAACCGATCTCGTCCGGGAAGGAGAAAAGATCCAGCTCGCTTCCCAGTTTGCGGTGGTCGCGCTTCTCCGCCTCTGCCAGCAGTTCGAGGTACGAGTCCATGGCCTCCTGGGATTCCCAGGCTGTGCCGTATATCCGTTGCAGCGCAGCGTTGTTCTGGTCCCCGCGCCAGTACGCCGCGGACGAGCGGGTGAGCTTGAATGCGGGGATGTATCGGGTATTCGGCACGTGCGGGCCGCGGCACAGATCACCCCAGATGCGTTCGCCGGTGTGGGCGTGCACATTGTCGTAGAAGGTCAGCTCGTTGCCGCCGACCTCCACCGCGCTGTGGTCATCGGCCGGTCCGGCTGCGCCGCCCTTCAGGTCGACCAGTTCGAGTTTGTACGGCTCACCCGCCAGTTCGCGCTTGGCTTCGTCACGGTCGGCGATCACCCGCCGGGAGAATCGCTGACCGGACTTGACGATCTTGTGCATCCGCTTCACGAGCGCGGCGAGATCCTCTGGGGTGAAAGGGGTAGTGACATCGAAGTCGTAGTAGAAGCCGTCAGCGACGGGCGGACCGATACCGAGCTTGGCCCGTGGGAACTGCTGCTGGACAGCCTGCGCCAGTACGTGCGCTGCGGAATGCCGGATCACAGCGCGACCGTCCTCGGAATTGGCCGGAACGGGCTCCACCTCGACGTCGGAATCCGGGACCCAGGCCAGGTCACGCAGAGCGCCGCCGGTGTCACGGACCACCACGATGGCGTTCGGACCGGATCGCGGCAGGCCGGCCCGCTCGATCGCCTGCGAAGCGGTGTTCCCCGCCGGAACCCTCACCTTCGCGGGCGCGCCGGGCTGGGCGGCTGACACGGACACGGCGATCCTCCTGAGTCGTCTGCCCGGTGGCCGGGCGCAGACCAAGACTATCGACGCGGCCCCGGCGATTTCCCGCCGGATGAACTCGCCGGTTGGGCGCGTCCCTGCAGTCGGCGGATGACCTCTGCCTGATGGGCATGGCCGACCCGCTCGTATCCGATGATGATCACTACCGGCGCCACCATCAGCACCAGCGGCCGGTTGGCCGGCGCCTTGCTGCATGTCCTCCTCGACGTCCCGCCCGGACATTCTGGTCAGACGATGGGCGCGGCTAAGCGGGCGGCTGGCTGTCGGGTTGGGGATCGGCACCCCGTCCGGCGGTCGGCCGGTCTCATCCTGACGTATCCGAATGTCTCGGATGCGGTGTTGCGCCAGTGCCGGGTGGTCTCGGATGCCACACTGCACCGTGGCCGTGATCGACCTGCTTGCCGACGGCGATG
>JAABUS010004321.1_pt1 | contig 20734 bp, 14 predicted proteins | sample 5560161 | NCBI WGS metagenome assembly JAABUS01 (sample SAMN10711885, study PRJNA513376) | rock metagenome | isolation source: Antarctica rocks | place: Antarctica: Victoria Land, Trio Nunatak nord | collected 2016-01-04
AACCCTAACCCTAACCCTAACCCTAACCCTAACCCTAACCCTAACCCTAACCCTAACCCTAACCCTAACCCTAACCCTAACCCTAACCCTAATTATGAAATGACTTGTGAATGACTTAAAGTTAGAAAGACAAATAATATTATCATTTGAATGAAAAAGTTATTGAGTTTCAATCATTAATAATTGAAAAAAATAAAACTGATCATTGAAGTTCAGATAAATAAATATAGACGAAACGTCATTTATGAAGTAAATGACTGAGTTTGACTATCTTTCAAAAATGTCAAGACAACAAGACTTTGCAAAGATTTGAAAGATAAACAGCTAAATTTCTATCAAATCACTGTTAAAGTGAGTATTTTCTATCATTTTCATTTATCAGTCAGCATGAAGCATTTGCATTCAATGTTCAGCTCAAAGTTATTATGATTGTATTCAAAAAACTCTTTATCAGAACAACATTCAGAATCACTTAAATCAATCACTATCAAAAATGATGAACATTGAAAGATAAATGATATATTGAACTTCAGATGCTATCAAGATTGAATACAGTACAAAGTTAAATGAAAAGATTTAGATAAAAATGACAAATGATATTATGTTGATAAAGAAAAATTCAATGACTCAGAGAAAGTTTTGAATGAATTTCATAAGTTATATTCAAGCAAACTGTGCTAAATATCAAAATAACTATCAACAAAAGTGAGCAATTGAACTACATTCATGCAAACATGAATTTTTGAAAAAAGAAGTAATGTTACAAGCATATCAAGACTGATTAAAGTTAATTAATGATTTGATCAAGATCTGATCTAAATCTGACTCAGATTTGACTCAGATATGACTCAACATTCTTTTCTTTTCTTAATACTTTTTTCTTTCATCAACATTTTGTTCATTTACATCATTTTCTTTTCATGTCATAAACACATTTCTTTTGAGTCTAGCACAGTCTTTAAACATTATATAAATAAAAGTTTTTATATCAATCTTCTTCTGTATTCTTAATATTTAGTTATAATTATTTCTAAAAATCAAGCATTATCAACTTTGATCTTCATTGATTGTATTATTTAGACATGATTCTGATAAATACTTGATATCAACATTATAATTTAACTTAAATACTTAATTTTAAAATTTTGACTTAAATTTGTTAAAGATCAGCATAGAGTGAGTTATATGAATGTAAAATAATGAGTATATAAATGCTAAGAAAGAAAAGTATTTAGAAGAAAAAAGTCAACTATTTATATAACTCAGAAAAACATAAACTAATTCTGAATAAAGTTGACTTTGAAACAATTTAATAGTTTAGTGATGAGCAATCAATGATAGTCATGAACATAGTCATCAACATAATCATCAACATAGCTATCAACATAAATGCATAACTAGAATTGTAACAGTATTCTCTCTCTTCAATGATTCATGTTTGCATGAATGTATTTTCTTAGTCTTGTATAAAATCGAAATGTCTATTGTAACAGACTCACTATGTAGAGAAGAATTGACTAGCTCAGCAAAGAAATCAACTATTGACTGATGTCATTGAAGCAGACTTACTGATTGACTTGCTTATTGAAGAGATTGACTTTGAACTCATCATTGTAGCAGACTCATTAATTGCATGTGAATATATGATCAGATTCACTGATGAGTAGAATGATGAAAGCAAGTAAATCATTGTATTGAGAATAAATGTCATTGAAGCAAACTCACTGATTAACTTGCTCATTAAAGAGATTGACTTTGAGCTTGTCATTATAACAAACTCACTAGTTGCATATGAATGTATGATCAGATTCATTGATAAGTAGAATGATGAAAGTGAGTAAATCATTGCATTGAGAATAGATGTCATTGAAACAGACTCACTAGTTGCATGTGAACTGATAAATGAATTGATTCATTGATAAATAAAGCAATGTGAATAAATAAATCATTGCATTGATGAAAGATGTCATTATAGCAAACTCACTAGTTGCATGTGAATGTATGATCAGATTTACTGATGAGTAAAGTAATGAAAGTGAGTAAATCATCACTTTGACGATGTCATTGAAACAGATTCACTGAAAGATTTGCTCATTGAAATAAAGACTTCATGCAGTTTTAAACTGATTTCTTTGATTGTTCTTTGAAATAAAGACTTCATGCAGTCATAGACTGATCTCATTGATTATTTAACAAATTCAAAGAATTTCTTATGAATTTGAATGAATGATTAATTCACTGATCTTTGATTTAGTTGAATAATTTCAATCATTTATTTAATCTTGTTAATCAGCGCATAAAAGAAAAAGAGAATGAGTGTTATTGATGATTGCAAATCAACTAAATCAAATGTTGATAGTGAGTTAAAGAATTGACAGAAGCATTCAAGAATCAATGCAAATTATTTCACTTCATCTGTAACAAAGAAGCATTTATATAATGTTAAATATCAGCATAAAGTGAGTTATATGAATGTAAAATAACAAGTATATAAATGCTAAGAAAGAAAAGTATTTAAAAGAAAAGAGTCAACTATTTATATGATTCAGAGAAACATAAGCTAACTCTGAATAAAGTTGACTTTGAAATAATTCAATAGTTTAGTGATGAGCAATTGATGATAATCATGAACATAGTCATCAATATAATTATCAACATAGTCATCAACATAACTATCAACATAAATGTGTAGCTAGAATTATAATAAAATTGAGTTTTAATAAACTGAGAATTTAACTTGAACTTAATAATTCAATCTGATGTTATAAGTTTAATTAATTGATCATTGATTGCATTAATTATGTCAAATTTTAAAACTTTTACTAAATGCAAATTGTATTTTTGTTAATGAAGTTTAAATTATTTAACTTAAATTAACTTAAGTTTTTAATTTAAGTTAAGTTAAGAAAAGTTAATTTAACTTAATTAACTTAATAAGTTAATTTAAACTTAATAGTAAATTTAGAAAAAGAAATTAAAAAACTTTTTAAACATATTAACATTTGTTAAAAGTTAATTTAAAGTGAGTCATAAAAGTATCATTTAACTAATAAATAAATGCTAAGAAAGAAAAGTGTCATGATTTTAATCTTGTTAAACTCAATCTTTTAATCTTATCAGATTTATTCTTACTTCATCATCTTGATTAGTTTTTATTGAGTCTAGCATTGACTGAGAAATACATATATGTAATCAGCTTCTTTTCTGTAGCTATCTTTCTTTCTTAGCATTTATCTTCTAGTTAAATGACATTTATATTGACTCATTCTATGCTGATCTTTAACATTAAATAAATGCTCATCAACTACTCTGCTATCAATGAATAAATGATACAAAACAATCTATTCAATAAGAAAAATTTACAAGAAATTCTTCAAATTTGCATCATCATCATTTTAGATCACAAGAAATTCTTTGATTCTACACTCATTTTCATCATTTTATTTGCAAGAAATTCTTTGAACAAAGCATTCAATTATTATTTGAAATTCACAAAAGATTCTTTGAATTTTCACTCATCAAAAAAACATCAATTTAAAACATCAACTTCTCATTTATTTTTATCTCAACAACTTCTATCTTTTCTCATCATGACATGTGATATCAAGTCAGTTAAGTCTTGAATAATTCATCTGCTTAAAAGCATTGTTAATAAAAGAGTTTCACTTCTACTCATCAATGTTTTAGTTGAAGTTGAGAAAGTGATCATTGCATGAAACATAAACATTGAAGAACAACTGTTTCATTGAGTCAGCAATCAACTCAACGAAGTTATCAATATGCTGAACAAGCTTTGAAGTCAATGAGACTTGATTTTACAACTCAATGAACATTGACTTTTTGTACAAGATGATCACAAAAAAAGAGTGAAATAACTAGAAATCACTTTTGATAAAAACAATAAACTAGAAAAAAAGATCAATCAATTACAAGATGAGTGACTGAACTTCAGAATGAAACAACGTCAAATTAATCAATCTATGCTTCGTCAAGATACTCAATCAGCTGAGCAATGAGTCAATCAGAAAGTTGAATGAAGTTCGACTTTCAAAGCTCACTTTTAATGAAAATCTTCTACTTTATTTGAAAATGAGATTAATCATCACAAGTTCATTAAGCTTTTAAATTCATTCATTTTCATTGAAACAGATGATTCTATCTGAAAAACATGAAACGTCAAAATAGCTGACAAGCTCAATGTCAACATAAATCATTATTTTACTGAAAAGATTTGTATTATTTATGTGATTTTCAGACTAAAAGATGATGCTGATCAGCAAATTTATGCAAAGCATCATGTTAATGCTTTCTCACTTTATTAATCATTATCAAAGCTATTGAAACATCTGAAAGAAATTTACAAAGATCAAAATTTAATTTGAAAGTGTTGTTGCAAATATGTTGCTCTGAAGCAGCTCAACAAACTCTTCAGCTCTTTTTATTCAGAATTCACTAAAATATTCAGCTTTTTGAACTACAATGATATCACTTTGATGAACGACATTCAGAATAAAATCAATAATCATTTTCAGAATGTGTTATCAGTTTGTCTCATAAAGTTTAGTTCACTTGATAAGCTCAAAATCTTTCTTCAAGATGTAAATAACAAACAATGAGTCAATTATCAGTTACATGATGAGTAATGAACAGTGAAATCAATAGCAGCTTCAAAAAAACATTTTGTTTCTTCATTGATATCAACTTCAGTTTCAACTATTAATTATGTTCAACTCACTACTTTTTTCACTTTTGAATCTGAATAATCAAGAATGTCAATCATCTGCTTCAACTGCAAAGTATTGAATCATCTTTTAAAAAACTGCTTTCAACTGAAGACTAGTACTTTAATCTTTTGTGCATTCACTTCTTGTCTCAATGAGATCATCATGTCAAAAGAAAAAAAGAAATTATTTACAGAGAAATTGAAGAATGAGACAAAAAATTAGTGACTTTCATTAAAGATGTGATGAAAGATGTGTTAATTTCTTCAACAATGAACAGTTTAAATGATCTTTTTGCTTCAAAATCTTTAACTACTGAATGTGTATTATTTAGCAATGAAATTATTTACTTATTAAAATCATTGATTGACATTGAAGCAGCTGATTATTCGTTCATTGATGAATTAATTACGCAGAATGTTTGTGATCATTTGCAAATTGAATCTTTAACGTTGATCAAAGCGAAGTCAATTCAAGAATTCGATGATCATTATGTTAAGAAGCTCATTACTCACGCAATTTATTTGAATCTAACTGTTCAAGATCATATGAAACATTTCATCTTTATGCTGATCACTTGATTAAATCAACATCAGATGATTCTCAAAAAAATATGAATGAACAAGATCAAAATGATTATTGATATGAAAGATGATTGTTTTCAATTTTCTAGTTTCAAAACTCATATTAAAACTTTTATCAAAGCTCATTCAACTGTTCTTTCAAGCAAGAAAATCACGATAAAACAGAAGAGTTCAATCTCTACTTAAATACTAAAGACATTTATCTCTTCTGTTATCACTTAACTCAGCGAGAAGTCATCTTCATTCAATAAAATCATGAAATCATTTAATTCAATCAACTTCGCTTCATCTTTCAATTCAATGAACATAGCAATGATAAAGACTGCAGCATATAAATCACGAGTCAAATGATTGAATGTAACTACTTTCGTAATTATCATCATGAAAATCAATCAACTTTTAAAAACAGCTAGAAATAAACTTGAAGATGTAAATATACAAAAGCTTTCACATGAAGAAATCTTGAAAGAAGTCAAAGCTAAGCTTTCTTCAAAATATCATGACTATCTAAACATGTTTGATTGAGCAATGACTGATCAACTATCTTCTCATTGTCTTTATGATCATAAAATTGAGTTGATTGACGAGAAAATATCTTTTCAAAATCATCTTTATCATATGTCTGATTATAAGCTTTAAAAGATGAAGAATTATCTGATTGAATATCTGAATAAGAACTTTATATCTTTTAGCTCAATCTCATACGCTTCGCTCATACTATTCATTGAAAAGAAAGACGATAGTTTGCATTTCTACATTAATTATAAAAAGCTCAATGCTTTGATCAAATGAGATTGCTATCTTCTACTCTTAATAAACGAAACTCTCACTCATATTTAAGATAGCAAGTATCTGACTCAATTGAATATAATAGTCACGTTCAACAAACTATGCATGCACTCAGATAGCGAAGATTTGACTATCTTTATCACTTCTTTTAATTTCTACAAATATCACATGATGTCTTTTGAATTAATCAACGACTTGACTTTTTATTAACACTATATGAACGATGTGCTATTTGATTATCTTCATCAGTTTTGTCAGATTTATCTAGATGACATTATCATCTACAGCAAAATATTGAAGAAACATAAGCAACATATATGATTAATTCTACATAGATTACAAGAGACTGATCTTCAAATGAATATAAATAAGTGCAAGTTTCATGTTCAAAAAATCTTCTTTCTGAAACTATTACTATTCATTGAAGAATTAAAGATGAATCTCAGAAAAGTACAAGCAGTAGTTGAATGATCTATTTCTACAAATTTCACTCAGATGCAGTTCTTTGTTGACTTCTGCAATTTCTATCGACGTTTTATAAAGAACTTTTCAAAGATTGTTCATTCTCTGATTCAACTAACTCAAAAAGAAATGATATTTGAATGAGATCAAGCTTGTCAAATGATTTTTGATCATATAAAGAAACAAATAACTGAAGTCTTTATTCTTCGTCATTTTGATCAGAATAAAAAGACTATTCTTGAAATAAACTCATTCAACTACGTTAATGATGACATACTTTCTCAGTATGACGATGAAAAAACATTGCATTCAATGATTTACTACAGCAAAAATCTGAGTCTCACTGAGTGCAATTACAAAATTTATGACAAGAAACTACTAGCAATTATTTATGTCTTTGAGCATTGATGATCTGAGCTGAAATTGACTGAGCTACTCATTAAGATGTTCATTGATCATCAAGCTTTAATGTCATTAATGAAATATAAAGAGTTAAGTAGATGTTAAATGCATTGAATACAAAAGCTTGTTGACTTCAACTTCAAAATCATGTATTGCTCAGACAAATAAAACATCAAAGTTGATGCATTGACTCATTGAGTCAATTCAGTTTCTAGAAGTCTTGAGAATGAATGATGTCACTATCAGCGAACTACAATTCTTATGTCAAATCAAATGAAAATCATTGATTTAAAAAAGAACATTAATGAATCAATCTATAAACAGATTTTTAAGACTAATGAAATTGATGAGAATTGTATGCTACTTTGCGAAGCAATAGCAAAAGATGAGACACAATATGAAAATATCAAATAGAAAAATTGTTGAACTCAGAATGAAATCTTGTATCATGATAGTCAGCTATGAATCTTGTTCAACGAACTTCTACAAATGAATCTGATTCATGAGATACATGATCAATCATCAGTTGATCATTCTGATATTCTTAGAACTGTAAAGATCATAAAGTGAAACTACTATTGATCATTCATGTGAAAAACGATAGATTGATATATTTGAAACTGCTATATCTGTCAACGTTCAAAAATATTTAGAAATAAATCAAACAACTTGCTTTAATCTTTATTGATATCTGAACAGCGATGACAAGATATAGCAATGAACTTCATTATTGATTTATTTAATTCAAGCAAGTACAACGCTATTCTGATGATCATCTGCAGATTGTTAAAAGAAAGACATTATATTTCTTGCATTATTGAGAATGAAAATATCACTGTTGAAAAGATAGCTGAAATGTTGATTCAATGAGTATATTGAACTCATGATTTATCAAACTTCATAGTATCTGATAGAAATTCACAATTTATCTTCATTTTATGAAAGTCACTTTGCAAAAGACTAAACATTAATTTTCAACTCTTTATAGTTTATCACTCTTAGATTGATGATCAAAGTGAATGAGTTAATCAGAACATTGAAAGATATCTTTGATTCTTCTGTTCATATATGCAAGATGATTGATTTAAGTGACTACTTATGATTGAGTTTGTTAACAATAACATCTTGTTCTCAATCATTTTCTTGACTTTCTTTTTTATGAACAAGAACTTTCATTCTTGTATGAGCTTCAACTCTGACATCATTGAGTATGAAAGCACTTACAAACGCTTGCAGATCAATCAAATCAAGAATATATTTGAACAAATGAACAAGACATTTATCTTCGTTCATGAAGTTTTAATCAAAACATGAGAACAAATGATGAATCAAGCTAATAAGCATAGAAAGAAGATCAATTATAAGATTGAATTAAAGATGTTTCTGAATGAAAGAAACATTATTACAGCGAGATCTTTAAAGAAACTAAATAATAAAATGCTCAATTCTTTCATCAATTTAAATCTTGTTGACTTCATATAAACTGAAATTATCAAAGTTTATGCATGTTCATGATGTATTTCATTCTGATCTGCTTTGTTCTGTTGTCAACGACTTCTTGTCTGATCAAAAGAATGAATTCTCAGATTCAATAGTGATAAACAATGAAGATGAGTGAAAAATTAATGATATATTAAATTTTCGTTGATATTGAAGATGACTGCAGTATAGAGTCAAATGAAATGATTATGACAATAATCTCAATTGATACAATACTGATAATGATGAATTTATGAACACTCAGAAGATTATTGATGATTTTTATATTCAATACTTGAACAAATTGCACTAATCAACAATTCAATCAATTACAATTTAATAAATTTGAGTCTATAAAATCTTGATTGAGCAATCAATTGAGTCAAGCAGAAAATACATTCATGCAAACATAAATTGTTGAAGAAGAAAAATAATGTCATGATTCTAGTTTTGTCAAACTTAATCTTTTAGTTTTGTCAAATTTATTCTTGTTTTGTCATCTTGACTAGTTTCTATTGAGTTTAGCGTTGACTGAAAAATACATATATGTAATCAGCTTCTTTTCTGTAGTTATCTTTCTTTCTTAGCATTTATCTTCTAGTTAAATGACACTCATATTGACTCGCTTTATGCTGACTTCTAACAAAAAGCATTTACAGAAAAGAACTCAATTCTTATATGTATATTTCTCAGCTTTGTGCTAAACTTGATTGAGTTGATATTTTACATATATGATGCAGAAACTTAATGACATCATCTTTAAATCAGATTTTTGCTAAACTTAATTAAAATGAAATCAGATAAAGACTAGTTGAAAAATAAATGAAGATTAAAATCATAACATTACTTTCTTTTCTTAACTATTCATGTTCACACTAATGTTGTTTCTTAATGCGCTTTTCTTAAATATTTGATATGAAAGTCATCAATCATCTCTTGAATGTTCATAAATTCATCATCATCAGCGTTATATTAGTTGAGATCATTGTCATAACTCTTTCATTTGACTTGATATTAAAGTTATTTTTGATATCATTGAAAGTTCAATATATTGTTGATTTTTCATTCATTTTCATTATTTATCACTATTAATTTCAAGAATTCATTCTTCTGATCAAATAAAAAGTCATTAATGATGAAACAAAGAAGTTCTGAATGAAAATACATCATGCATATACATAGTGTCTAATAGTTTCAATTTATAAAAGAAGTCAACAAAGTTTATAATTTGAAAAAAGTTGAGCATCTTGTCATTCAATTTCTTGAAGAGTCTTGCTGTAATGATGTTTCATTCATTCAGAAACATCTTTGATTCAATCTTATAATTGATTTTCTTTTTATGTTTATTAGCTTGATTCATCATTTGTTTTCATGTTTTGATCAGAGTTTCGCGAGCGAAGATCAATGTCTTGTTCATGTGATTAAATATATCTTTGACTTAAGCAATCTGCAAACGTTCGTGAGTGCTTTCATACTTAATGATGTCAGAGTTGAAGTTTATATGAGAGTGAAAGTTCTTATTCATGAAGAAAAAGATCAAGAAAATGATTGAAAACAAGACATTATTGTCAACAAACTCAATCATGAATAGTCACTTGAATCAGTCATTCTGCATGTATGAACAGAAGAAACAAAGATATTGCTCAACATTCTGATTGATTTATTCGCTTTGATCATTAATTTGAAAGTGATAAATGATGAACAATTGAAGAGAAATGCTCAGTCATTTGCAAAGAAACTTTCAAAGAATGAAGATGAACTGAGAATCTCAATCAAATACAATGAAGCTTGATAAATTATAAGTTTGATATACTCATTGAAGCAACATTTCAGCTGTCTTTTTGACTGTGATATCTTCATCATCAATAATGCAAGAAATATAATGTTTTTCTTTCAACAATTTGCAAATGACAGTCAAAATAATGTTGTAATTGTACAAATTAAATAGATTAATAATAAAGTTCATGACTATGTTTTATCATCGCTGTTCAGATATAAATAAAGATTGAAGCAAGTTATTTGATTTATCTTTTAATGTCTTTAAATGTTGATATACATAGCAGTTTTGAATATATCAATCTATCATTTTTCACATAGAAGATCAATAGTAATTTTGCTTTATGACTTTCACAATTCTAAAAATATCAGAATGATTTATTGAGAATTGATCATGCATCTCACAAATCAAATTCATTTGCAGAAGTTCATTGAATGAAACTCATAGCTGACTGTCTTTGTATAAGATTTCATTCTGAACTCAACAATTCTTCAGCTTGATATCTTTGCATTATGCTTCATCTTTTGCTATTGCTTCGCGAAGTAGCATACAATTCTCATCAATTTCATTAGTTTTAAGAATTTGTTTATAAATTGATTCATTGATGTTCTTCTTTAAATCAGCAATTTTCATTTGATTCAAAGTCAGAATAGTGATTCATTAATAGCAAATGCACTCATCTTCTGAATTTTTAAACATGATGTCAGCTCAATAAGTTAATGCATCAATCTTGATGTTCTGTTTATCAGATCAATACATTATTCTGAAGTTAAAGTTAGCAAACTTCTGAACTCAGTGCATTTAACATCTGCTCAACTCTTTATCTTTCATCAACAAGATTAGTGTTTGATAATCAATGAACATCTTGATAAAAATGTTAGTTAGCTTCAGTTCAAGTCATCAATGTTCAAATGCTCAAATGATGATCAGAAGTTCTTTATCATATATCTTGTAGTTGCATTCAGCAAAGAACATGTTCTTGTTATAAAAGACAATTGAATGTAGTACTTCTTCATCATTATATTGAGAAAGAACTTCATCATTGACGTAGTTAAATGAGTTAATTTCAAGAATAGTTTTATGAGATTAATCAAAGTGACGTAGTATAGAAGTCTCAATTATACATCTCTTCATATGATTGAAGATGATTTGACAAACTTCATTTCATTTAAATAAGATTTTTTTTTGAATGAGTTGAATCATTGAATGAACAATCTTCGAAAAGCTTTTAATAAAGTGTCGATAGAAATTGCAGAAGTCAATGAAGAACTGCATCTGAATGAGATTATTGAGTGTAAATTAATCAACAACTGCTTGCATCTTTTGTGAATTCATCTTAAGTTTCTCAATTGACATCAAAAGTTTTAAAAAGAAGATTTTCTGAACATAAAACTTGCATTTATCAATGTTTATCTGTAGATCAGCTTCTCATAGTTTATTCAAGATCAATCATACATGTTACTTATGTTTCTTCAAGATCTTGCTGTAGATGATAATGTCATTTAGATAAATTTAACAAAACTGATGTAGATATTTAAACAACATGTCGTTTATATAATATTGATAAAACGTTGATTCATTGATTAATTCAAAGAGCATTACATGATATTTGTATGAGTTGAAAAAGATAATAAAGATAGTCAAATTTTCGCTATCTAAATGCATGCGTAGTTTATTAAACGTGATAATGATGTTCAATTGAGTCAGATATTTGCTTTCTTGTATATGAGTGAGAATCTTATCTATCAATGACAAAGAATAGCGATTTCTTTTAATCAAAGCATTGAACTTTCTATAATCAATGCAGAAACGCAAACTATCATCTTTCTTTTCAATGAACAAAATGAGCAAAATGTATGATGCAAAGCTGAAGAAAATGAATTCTTTGTTCAGATGTTCAATCAAATACTTCTTTATTTTCTAAAGTTTGTGATCAAACATCTGATATAATCTGCTTCAAGAAGACATTTCTTCATTGATTAACTCAATTTTGTGATCATAAAAATGATGTAATGATAGTTGATTGATCATTGTTTGATCGAAGATGTCTAAATAGTCATGATATTCAGAGAAAAGCTTAACTTTGACTTGCTTGAGAACTTCAGCATGAAAAAGCTTATGCAGATTCACTTTTTCAGACTTGTTTTCAACTGTAGTTATAAGTCAATCGATTTTCAAGATGATAATAGCAAAAATCTTGATATCTGATCATTTGACTAACATTCTATATGTTGCTGTTTCTATCATTGCTATGTTCATTGAATCTGACATCAATTTAAAGATTTTGACGTTAGTTAAAGTTATATCATACAATTTTAACTGTTCAATTAGTTTAACTAACTTTTCATTAAACTGACTGAAAGAGAGTGATTTCAGACTGAGTTGAAAGATAGTGAAAGATCTCTTCAATATATGAGTAAAAGTCAAACTCTTTTGCTTCATGATTATTTTGTTGCTTGTGAGTAGAACAATTGATTTTGAATTGAGAGTGAAATTTGAAAATCAAAGAAAATCAATTTGCATATCAATTACTAAATCAATTTTGTTCATTCATGTTTTTTTAAAAATCATTTGATGTTGATTTAATCAAGTGATCAACATAAAAGTGATGTCAATCATATAATTTTGAACAATCAGATTCAAATAAATGATATGAATAATAAGTTTTTTAACATAATGATCATTAAATTCTTGAATTGACTTCGCTTTGATCAAAGTCAGAAACTCAATTTGCAACTGATCATAAACAATTTATACAATCACTTCATTAATAAACAAATAGTTAGCAGCTTCAGTATCAATCAATGACTTCAATGAGTAACTAATTTCATTGTTAGAAAGTACACATTCAGTAGTTAAAGATTCAGAAGCAAAAAAGTCATTTAACATGCTCATCATTAAAGAAATTAACATCTTTTTCATCATGTCTTTGATGAAAATCACTAGTTTTTTGTCTCACTATCTTTGAAAGAAAACATTTTCTCATTCTTCTTATTCTTCAAAATGACAATTTCATGTAAATGAAAGATGAATGCATAAAATGCAAAAGTATTAATCTTGTTTTAAAAGCAATTCTTGAACAAATAACTCAAGATCTTGCAAGTATAGCAGATGATAAATGATCTTGCTGATTCTGTTAGAAGTCAGCATAGAGTGAGTCATATGAATGTAATGTAACAAGTATATAAATGCTAAGAAAGAAAAGTATCTAGAAGAAAAAAGTCGACTATCTATATGATTCAAAAAAACATAAGCTAATTTTGAATAAAATTGATCTTAAAACAACTTTATAGTCTAGCGACAAGCGATTGATGATAGTCATCAACATAGTCATCAACATAACTATCAACATAGATACGTAGTTAAAATTGTAACATTACTTTCTCTTTTCAACAATTTATGTTTGCATGAATGTATTTTCTTAGTCTTGTGTAGAATCAAAATGTCTATTGTAGCAGACTCACTATGCAAGATAGAAGTGTCATTGAAGCAGATTCATTGATCAACTTGCTCATTGAAAAGATCAACTTTAAGCTCATCATTATAGCAGACTCACTAGTTACATGTGAACTGATAAATGAATTGATTCACTGATAGATAAAATGATGAAAAAATCATTGCATTGATGATGTCATTGAAGCAGACTCATTGATTGACTTGCTCATTGAAAAGATTGACTTTGAACTCGTCATTGTAACAGACTCACTAGTTGCATGTGAATGTATGATCAGATTCACTGATGAATAAAACAATGAAAGTGAGTAGATCATTGCATTGATGAAAGATGTCATTGAAGCAGACTCACTAGTTGCATGTGAACTGATAAACAAATCAATTTACTGATAGATAAAATGATGAGAAGATAGATCATTGCATTGACGATGTCATTGAAGCAGACTCACTAGTTGCATGTAAATTGATAGACAAATCAATTTACTGATAAATAAAGCAATGTGCTTGTAGATCATTACATTGATGAAAGATGTCATTGAAGCAGACTCACTAGTTGCATGTGAACTGATAAACAAATCAATTTACTGATAGATAAAATGATGAGAAGATAGATCATTGCATTGACGATGTCATTAAAGCAAACTCACTGAGAGTTTGCTTCTTGAAATAGAGATTTCACGCAGTTCTATGACTGACTTTGTTTGATTATTCAACAAATTCGAAGAATTTCTTGCAAATCTGAATGAACAATTAATTCGCTGATCTTTGATCTAGTTGAATGATTTCAATCATTTATTTATACTTGCTGATCAGCGCACAATGTAACGATTGTTTCTTTAACAACACAAGATATATACAGAGATCAAACAGTAATCACTATTACTAGACTTGAGATCTGAAGATAGCTGAGACAATAATATGTATTGACTACTTACATGAGTTGAGCACGAAGCTTCTATCTAAGGAAACGACCATTGTTATATAAACATAGAAGATTCGTGCGATCGTCTGAGTCGCTGAGTGATCTCGTCGACTCAGACTCTGAATCATGAGAGTCGCTTCATGATCTCAATGATTTCATATAATGAATCATTAGCACGTGATCATGATCTTTACTAGCTCAGAGTTCATCATGCTACGAACTACGTTCTATTCTGTCGTAGTTTCTATCTCAACTCAAGTCGTGTTCTAACACTAAATTTTCTTCAAGATTTCTGTTCTCAGAAATCATCGTTTCTATGTATTTGAATCAAGTATTCAAATTGTCGAGTTCTGTCGCAAAGCGTCGTTGTCTCTCGAAGAAACTTCGTTCTAATGATAGTTCAGTTATGCGTCTCTGCAATCACTGTTTCAATCATTTCGTGAAGTGTTGTGTTGACACTGACTTCGATCATTGTGTCGAGTGTGTGCATTTAGATTGCAAATGCGATCTGATCGTCTCAGAGACGAAATGAGAGCGAGTTTGTAAGAAACGAACTCATCTTCGTGCTGAGCTGAGTGAGACTCTGACTAAAGCAGCTCGTCTGCAGAAGCAACAAGAATTAATCGAGTCTCACTGAAAGAATATGATACGACGAAAGTTCAAGAATATTGAAGAACTTGAGAAGAATGAACGTCGTCAAACGACTGAGTCGTCTATCAACGATCTTCTTCTTAACGTCGATTTCAAACAGCTCGAAATTTCTTCTGATTTCAACTGATTGTCGAGTTTCTTTGCTGAAATTGTTGAAGAAGCTTCTGACAGTTCTTGAGATTTTTCTCTGATTCTCAAGTGTTCTCGATATGATCGTAATCTTTTCACTTGATCAATCAATGAGACTGATCTATGATGTTCTGTTGATCTAGTATGTCTTCTACTTCGTATTCGACGTTCTGACTCTCTGAATCAATTTCTGAAGATTTTGTTTGAATTGATGTATTCGAGTCTGCAGACTTCAAAAGACAGATGTAAAATATCAAATGTATTTTCATAGATGCTGACAGATTCAATTTGTAGTTAATCAATCTTTTGATCTCTAGAATTTTATAAGATTCTAGCTTTGTGTGATTCAGTTTGTTACTTGATCTTTTCGTTTTGATGTTTCGTCTTAGAAGATATACTTTGTTCTTCTCTTTAAGAGTAGATTTTCTATCTCTTTTCTTATTAGCATACAGAGTCATGCGCTTGCTGAGAAACTGTATGTTCTTCTGTAATTCTTTTTGCAGCAACTGCAATTGTTCTATCTGTAGCGTAGCTTTCTGAGCTAATTGTACAAACTTACGCGATTCTTTAAGAGTTTCTGACTCGAACTCGTAGTTTGCAAAGAATGATGACATGCTGATTACTTCTGTTGTTGTGCTATTGAAAGTCAACTGTGCTACTGATAGTAGCTGTACTCAATCGTTCTGTCTATAGTTAATATAACATCTGAGATACTGTTTCAGTGTCTGATTCATTCTTTTCGTTTGTTCATCTGTTTGCAAATGATAAGCTGTTGACAGTTTATGATGAATTTCTAACTGATTCATCAAGAATTTTCAGAATTTCGATGTGAAGAGCTTGTCTCTATTCGAAATTATCTCGTCTGATAGTTCATGATTTGCTACAATCATTCTTAGAAACGTGTAAGTCAAATCTTCTGCGAATGTCACTTTCTTGTATGACAAGAAGTATTTGTACTTGATTAATCTGTCTGTTATAATCAAGATAGAGTCATACGTTGTTTCGATGACTCTTTTCTTTGACTTAGATAGCTTGACTATAAAGTTCAAAGCTATGCTTTTTCACGCACGATCTGATGTGCTGAAGCTTTTCAAAAGTTCATAGAGTTTATGTCGATTGTGTTTCATATGAACACACACATTGCACTTTCTGATAATATCTTCTATCTGTTTTCTCATCTTTGAAAAATAGTAGATTCTAGATATTCTCTCAATGATTTTATTCGAATCTTGATGTTCGTGTATCATTGACTTGTGATGATCATCTATCATCTTCTGTCTGCATCTTGTTGAAACATAGATCAGACTCTGAAATGTTAGTATTTCATTGATGATCTCAAAGTTCGCGTTGTTCTCGATATTCTTTATAATATCTTGCGCGACTGAGTTCTTCGCTAGCTCTAGCTTTACTCGTTTCTCGAGATCTCTGTTGTTGATTCGTAAAGTGACTGCGTTTTGTCTATTATAGACAATCGAATCGTCTGAATTCTTTTGCAAGATAGTTTGATTTACCTGTGATCTATCTGTCATATGATCTGCTCTTCTGCTCAAGACGTCGATCTTTGAGTTTTCAGATTTCTTTCGATATTGAATTTGAAAGTTGTACGATGACAACTCTTTCGATCATCTAATCTGTCTTCGATTTAGAACTTTCGTGATCGTGAAGTATAACAGATTCTTATGATCTGTATATACTTGAATCTGATGTCTAGATTCTTCTAGATACACTCTTCATTGTTTGAATGAGTCGACAATAGCTAGCAGCTTCTTGTCGTGTATCTCATAGTTCAATTCAGCGTCTGTAAGCTTTCTACTGTGAAATGCAATGAGATGCAGACGTTTCTTGTCGTCTGATTGACTGATACATGCTTCAATAGCTTCGTCTGACGCGTTCATCTCGAGCGTAATGAGTTTTTCTGATTCAAACATGATCAGTACTGACTGAAAGATGAACAATTTCTTCAGCTTCTTGAAAGCTTCTTCTGCTTTCTCAGTTCACACGAACGATATGTCTTTTCTCGTAAGATTCGTAAGTGACGAGATGATTCTGAAGTATTTCTCTATAAAGCGTCTATAAAAGTTTGCGAATTCTAAAAAGAATTGAACTTCGATCTTTGACTTTGACGTCGATCAAGTCGTAACAGCTTCTATCTTCTTTGAGTTCATTCTTAGATTCTGAGACGTGACTATGAATCTCAAAAACTGTACACTCTGTACATGAAATTCACTTTTTCCTGACTTGATGCGCAGATCGACTTTCTTCAAAGTCTGTAGAATCTTTTTAACATGTTGCACATGTTCTTTCTTCGTCTTTGAATATACTAATATATCGTTCAGATATACTATGACGAATTGATTCAGATAACGTTGTAATACATTATTCACAAAGATCTGAAACGTGACTGAGACATTGATTAAGTCGAAAGACATGATCAAATACTCATAATGTTCTAATCGAGTGTGAAAAACTGTCTTTCACTCGTCTTCTTCTTTGATTCATATTCGATTGAATGTCTTGAGTATATCGAATTTCGTAAATCACTGTGCACTCTGCAATCTATTCTGCAGTTCTGCTATGAGCGATAATGAATAGCTGTTTTTAATCGTGATGTTATTTAGTGTTCTATAGTCGATACATAGTCTTAGACTTTCATTCAATTTCAAAACAAACAGAATTGAGTATTCTGCTGACGACTGTGATTCTCTAATGAATTTTCTTCGCATGTTCACTTTCAGATATTGTCGCAAAGCATCGAGCTTTTCTGTCAACAATGAATAAATGAACTGTTTCGTGAATTTCTTGTCATCAACGAGCTTAATCTCGTGATTTCACGATTGATGTTTGAATAGTGTCTTCTGATCACTTTCTTTCTCAAACAGAATCTTATATTTCTGATATTCTTTAAAGATAATAGCGATAGCGAGATTCTTTGAATGATCATTCTGAATCTCTCTGCTTCATAACATCTGTGCGTCGTTGATTCTTCTGAACTCTTCGCGCATTTCTTCGCTCATCATGATGAATATCTTCACATCTTGTGATGACTTCAATATTGAATGTAATCGCGTTGTTCTCGTACTTAGAAATGCGATTGTTTCATTGACTCAATCAATCATTGAATTGATCGTACGAAGTCATGATATGTCTAGAACTATATCACTGTCTGACTGCTTCGTAACATCTAAACGTAACTTCTTTCAATGTCGTTCGAGTCTCAAATGAATGAGTCGAGTTTCTTGATCTATTAGTTCGTTATTGTACTTCATGAGTGTTTCATCAAAGTTTTGCAGATTGTAAGATTCTTTCTTCTTCTGCGTAGATATTTGCACTTTTTCAGCAAATTCTGAAAATATGTAATTCTCTGTGCAGTCGCTGTCTATGAATAGTCGTGCTGCGTGATCATTAATCTTGACTCATACTTGTAACTGCGACGAGTCACTGATGAAGACAAATATGCTTTCGATTTTCGATCTTCGACTAGACTTCTTCAATGATCTGTTGATCGAAGAGTCTTCTAGTTTTTTGAACTAGAAGCTCTTTCTTTCAGTACTTGTTCTATGTACTGAAATCGATTCGAATTGATCTTCTTAAGTGAATATTTCTTCGAATCACACAGATCAAATCTCTCTCTGATGACTTCTGTCATCTGTCTAAGTTCTCTGAGTATGTGATCTTCATCAGAAAGTACATATTCTTCTTGTTTGATGAACTTGACTCTCGTGAATGACTTCTTCATGACTATGTCACGATATCGAATGTCTTTGCGCGATGCGATTGACTCATCTTGCATAGTGTCATAGATAGCTTGATGTATATCATTCTTGATCTGTTGCATTCGCTGTGAAAAATCTTTCTCTTTCTGCTTAAAGAGAGTGTACAATTCGTTGTACATGCTTATAAAGCTTGCTTGACTTGTAAGCTTTCTGAGATCTTCTTTTACTTCAAGATGATCTTCTTCTTGATCGAGAGCATCTTCTGCTGCAATAGTGAATGCTCGTAGAATTTCGCTTAGTCGATTTTCTTTCTCGACTGCTTGATGAATAGCTTCTTCGATGTCGTTCGACCTATTCGAGTCATATGCTTCGCTGTCGAGAATCTTCGATTTCGCGATCATAGTGAACGAACTCTCGTCACTATTTTCATCGTGTGCTTCTGATTGATGATGAGTTGCTGCGTAGAAACGATTCTTTCGCGAGAATTTCAAATATCATTCAGAATCTTTCTTATTGCTCAGATGAGTGTGACAGTTGTTCTCGTAACATGCTGTTCATGACAACGCTTGATGCTTGTCTTTCTGATCTTCTTTCGTCGCTGCGAAAGATCTGTCTTGCTTGTCATAAGACTTTGACTTGTTCTTGTACTTATTCTGAGTACAATTCTTAGAGTAATGACTCAGCTTTTCACATGTGTAACATGTCTTGCTCTGTTGAACTGTTTTATCGCGAGTGTTCATTGATATTTTTCAAGTTGCATCTAGCTTCATAGATTGAAAGTCATAGTATGACTGTCGTCGTTTCTTCTTGAACTTTCAACTCAATATTACTGACATAGTCGATTCTTTATCTTTTTTCAGACGTCTCTCGTACTGTCTGTTATCGATAATCATCATTCTGAATATCATCTTCTGCAAGTCGACGAGTTTATCAATTCTAGCGATTTCATTCTTGACTTTCTCTCGCAGTCTCTGATAGAACTGACTGATGAGAGCTGCATCGTTTCATTTCATATTCGTCGCAATATGCTGAAAGCTGATCGAATAAGTCGCTGCGAAGATTTTCTGTCGCAGATTGTACAGCTGACGTTCTGCTGTACGCTTCTTGTCAATGTCTTCAAATACTCTTCTTAGACGTTTCTTGAACGTCTGAAAGTCACGAAATATCGTGTTGATTTCTTCTTCTCGTTTCTCTGATTTCTTCTGCAGATAATTCGTTAGATAGTGATGAAATCATGTGAATGCATTATCTCTTAGATAGATGAATGCAAAAAGTACTTTGTTCTCAATGAACTTAAACTGAGATGAGTGTCGTTTGACGTATAGCTCTATCTGTACTAGATATGCTTCGAGTTTATTTCGATCGTCGTGATACAAGTTCGATGTTGAGATCTTGATCTTATCTGCGCTGAAGATGCTTGCTTCTTGACTGAATGTAGCTCGTTCTGACTGACTAGACATGACTGAAAGAAATGAACGTCTCTGATATCTTGTGAAAGAGTGATGCTCAAAGTGTAATGATTGTCTCTTTAACAACACAAGATATATACAGAGATCAAACAGTAATCACTATTACTAGACTTGAGATCTGAAGATAGCTGAGACAATAATATGTATTGACTACTTACATGAGTTGAGCACGAAGCTTCTATC